>JAABUS010000120.1_pt1 | contig 185046 bp, 119 predicted proteins | sample 5560161 | NCBI WGS metagenome assembly JAABUS01 (sample SAMN10711885, study PRJNA513376) | rock metagenome | isolation source: Antarctica rocks | place: Antarctica: Victoria Land, Trio Nunatak nord | collected 2016-01-04 | reverse complement strand
CTCTCGTTACTTATAGGATAAATATATATTATTTTAAATACTTTATCTTCCTAGTCGGCGCGTAGTAGTATACGTATTTATTCGTTTTCTAGAATATTAATAAAGCCTCCTTCTACCTAAAGTATAGGGAATTAATTAATAACCTTTACTAGCTCCGGTTATTTATTATAAATAATAATATTATTTAAGAGAATATTATTTTTTACCGAAGTAATTACCTCTATTAATAGAATAGAAGGCCGGGAATTAATTAAATTCTCTATATCTTTACCCCCTAAAGGCTATTTAAGAAGTAATAAATTAAAGCTAATAATAATCGTACTATTAAAAGCGTTTTTAATAAAAGTTTCTTTATACTCTTAAAGAGGCCTTCGTATAGCGAGCTCGCGAACGTCGTTATCGTTTATAATAATACTATAATAGTTATTAAATTAAACCTCGATTATTTAGCCTAGCTTTATATTCCTAAGGATTTTAACGTATTTATCCGTTTTATTCTTTATAAGTATTAATTTTATTCTATCGTTAATGATTCCGGTAAAGAGGTATAAGTTAATATCTACCGGTTTAAAGAAGTAGTCTCGTATTAATAGATTAAACTTATAAACTTCGATAATTATTATAACTTATAGGGGGATAACCTTTATTTTTATAGTATATACCGGTCGGTTTATATTTATACCTTTTAAATAGACGTCGATAAGGTACTCTATATCGTAGCTACCGATACGGGCGATTTACCGAGATACTAGTATATTAATCCCTTTAGGGGCCATAACGTCTATATTAATAAATATATTTACTTTAAAATTATCTATAATATAGATTTCCCTAAGGGCGGTTTCGGTTATTATTTTATTACCGCTCTTATCTTTCCCGGGGAAGTATAAAGAGGTAATAATATATTTAGAAATAATATAGCGGTTAGTATTAATACCGGTAACTTAGAGTAAGGTTATTATAGTATAGATTCTAGTTTTTAGAAGAAAGTGTACTATAAATTTATAGTCGACGATAATTACTCTATAACTAGTATCCTTATAGTTTTTTTCTACTTTAATTCTAGGGTCTAAACCGACCCGAATACTAGTGTACCGGTATTTCCTAAATATTTATCCTATTCCCGTATTTTTAGAAGAGTCGTAGTTTAATTTAATAATAGGTTTCTATTTTAATAATTCGTTATTCGTTTTAACCTAGTAATAGGCTTCTATATTCTCGTCTATTATTAAAGATTATTTACTTTTCTAAATAATATTTATAATTAAATGTCTAGGGTAAGAGGTTTTAATAGGGTTCCTACCTAAACCTTAACTTTTAAAATATATATATAATATATTTTTAAAAGAGAATAACTTCTTATAAATACGGTATTCGATTTATTTAGGCGAATTAATAATAATTATTTAATAGCCGGTTATTTCGTTTTATTTATTATAATAATCCTTTTATTACTAATCCTAGCTCTATTTATTAACGTAATTAATATTAAGCGTGGATTATTCTTTTATTTATAACTCTATAGTATCGTTTTCTTAAAAGTAGTCCTTTTATACCTCGGTTCTATAGTAAATAATTATATATTTAAAGGGTATTTATTATTACCCGAAACGGTTAGGATTATAACTACCGGTTATAAACCCGCGGCTTTCTTGGCGCGGTTAATAATTAAAACGATTTCTATTTCTAGGAGGGAAAAGTACGTTTCTAGTATTATTACTAATAATCTATAATTAAATAAATAGCGGTTAAATTTAACGAGGCTACTACTACGTTTAAGGGATACTTAATATATTCTAATAAACCGGATTAATAAATTAATAAGAAATAACTTAAGGTAACTAGTTCTACTATAAGCGGAACCGGTTAAATTATTAATAATTCTACTAACTTTACCGTAAACCCTCTAGTTTAAAAGGCGGTAGAGGCCTAGTCGTTTTATTACTTCGTATTATTCCTAGCTAGGCTTCTTCCTTAGTATTAAGTAAATTAAAGAATTTATCTAGTAGGATACTAGGCTTAGGCGGATTAATAAAAAACTTAAAATTAGAGTTAATATAATCGTAGATTATAAATATTTATTAATATACACTAGGAATATCGGCGGCCCTAGTTAGGTTAAATATTTTATTTATATACTACCTAGGCGTTCTACTAGTATGTATTTAAATAAATTTATATTTATTAAAACGAAGTTTACGTATAGCTTCTAGCGTCTTTATTTTAAATCGCTTAATAAAATAACCTATTTATTTAGAGCTAGCGAAGGTACGTATTAGTACTTTAATATTAATACTTAATTTATTCGAGAACTATTTAAGGGTTACTTCTTTAAGATATAAAAATAGAAACTTTTATACCTCCTCTTCGCCGTATTATTTAATTATATTATTAACGCGATCTTTAAAATCGAAAACGTTCTTATATATAATATATCTTTTTAAAATAAATAAATTATCCTTCCTATCGCCTTTAAGGTCGAAGAATTTAATCTCTTCGAGTTTTAACTTATTTTAGGCGCTTACCCTAGTACTAGTATCGTCTTAACTAATTAAGCCATTTACTCTTAATAGGCCTTAAGGTCCTATTGGGCCTTCCTTTATCCTAATTACTAACTTAATAATAAAGGCCTAAATTTCTAACGATTCTATAAATTATATTATTTATTCGGAATTTATAGTAAACTACTCGGGCTTAGGAGGAGCTATAGTTTCTTCGTCTTTAAATTCGTCCTCTAAAGATTACTCCTTTTATAAATATTAACGTAGCTCTTTAGTATCCCTTTAGAAAGTACCGATAAATAATATTATAAACGTTTTATTTATAACCTAGAGTAGTTATATAGTAGGCTATTTAAACTTAATATACTCCGAAAGGTCGTCGTTAAATTACTTCGCTTTCCGGCCCCTCCTTAATAAATATTAAAGGGGTACTTTAATAGGAGGATAAAAAAACTATATAATTATTTAAATAACTACTCGTTTAATATTAAAAATAACTTTTACCTATTTTAAAATATATTTACTTAATAATAAGAATTCTTATAAATAGAAAGTAAAATTAACCGTAGTAAGGTTTAACTAAGTTTCTTCTAGAGTAATAACCAAGGTAATAATTAATAATAAATACTAAAAGTAGTAATACTAGGCGAATAATAAGAGTAGTATTAAAAGACTAGTATTCTAGTATTCTTTTTTCTATAGCGGAAGCGTAAGAGATATAGTTAATAATATATTTATTAAGTTAGATATTTACCTAATAGGTAACTTATTAAAATAAATAATTATATTAATAAAAGAGAAATAAATAAAGGGACGTTTTAAATACTTAATTTAATATTTATTATAAATACCTTAAATAAAAAGGGTATTAAATAAGTTATTTTAATAACTTAATAAAGAGTTTAGAAGTATTTATTTAAGGTAGTAAGATACGGTATAGAAATACTAAATAAATATAATATAAATAAAACTCGTTATCGATACGGAGTAAGTTATTTTAAATATAATAATTAATAAAGAGTATATTAACCGTTTTAAAGGTTATTTTACTATTTATAACTAATATAATCGTTCTCACTAATATAGAAGAGGTATGGTTCTACGTTAATATAATCGTTACTACTATTTAATAAGAGGTTAATATAATAATATATAGTATAAAAGATATTAATTATTCTATCGAGGATTTAGCTTTAATATACTAGAATCCTAGAGTTACCCTAGTCCCGATAGGGCTAGCGGTAGGGCTTAGCCCGCCGTTTTAATAGATATTTATAATAATACTCCTACTAAAGTCCACCCCGTGATAACTTTAATAAAAATAAAAATAAGAATAAGAATTATATTAAATTATATAATTAATCTTAACTATTTAATATACTCGCTTAATAATAATAATAATAATAGTAATAATAATAATATAACTTTTAACTAGCCTACCGGGGGTAAATATATTTAATTTTATAATATAAATTTTAATAATTTAATTCTCGGTCTAATTATATCTAGATTAACCTCGTGTTAAAATTATTTTAACTTTAAATATACCGGTAAATAACTATTTTCCAAAATCGCTAGTTATTTTAAAATTATATTAAGTTTATAGATTTTACGTTAAAACTAGTTTTTTAAATATAAAAAAATCGACTATTTAATATCTCACTATTAAATACCTCCTTATCTTTACTAGGGAATAACCGTTATATTAAAACTACCGAGAGCTCGGGTACTACGATAATATTAAGAGAGTATTATATTAAGAACCGGTAAAACTTCTTTTTAATAATTTTAAATTATTCGTATAATCGTATATAGAGTTATATAGCCCGAATATTTTAATAATATATTATTTATATACTCTCCTATATAGATTTAGGTATATATTACGCGTCGTCGCTACTTTTTAATTAAATAATATATTAATATAGGAAAAAACTTCGGATAATATAAAAATTACGTAATTATTTAATTAAATCGGGATTAATACTTTTATCTAGATCTAGTCTAGATCTAGCCTAGATTTATATTAAAATATTATTTTATTAATATATACTTAAGGCCCTAATTCTTTAGTATTAATATTTTTATAATACTATATATATATACCTCTATTTTATTAATACTATAATTATTATTATTAGTTATTTACGTTATCTCTATACCTCTCTATCGTTTTACCTCGTCGTCGCGATTTTAATAATTTAGTTTTACGACTTTATATTAAACTTTAAAACTCTACGATACTCCCGTAACTATACCGACTTTTTAAAAACTAGGGATATACTATATTTACTCTATTAATTTTCTATATATAAATACTATTTACGTTATTATTTACTATACCTTATATAAGTATATTAACGAGGGCGTTAAAGTTTTTTTTTAAAAAAAGTGTTTTATTATAAAGTAGGATTTACTATAAATATTATTATTAATATTTATTAAGATATCGGGTTAAGTTCTACCGCTAGCCTTATTAAGCCTAAAGTAATACTAGATTCTAGTATATTAGAGCTAAATCCTCTATAGAATATATCTATAAAAGTGTAAACGACTTTAATTTACTCGGAGCGCTTAAGCCCGCTCGCGAGCGCTAAAATAACTCAGAGTTAATTAAGAATTCTCAGGCCGGTTTAGGCTCGCTCAGGCCCGCTCAGGCTCGCTCAGGGTCGCTCAGGATTATTTAGGATTCTCAAGGGCGCTCAGGGCCGCTCAGGATTATTTATTTACACTACCCTCATAGATACGCGCATTCATGGCCATTGCTGCTGCCATAGATATGCGCATTCATGGCCTATAGATATGCGCATACATGGCCCATAGATACGCGTATACATGGCCATTACTGCTGCCATAGATACGCGCATACCCCCATCTATGGCATATACATATGTGTATATATGATATTCTATAATCGCTACTATCGACGGTAGCGACCCCCCGGAACTACCCTTAATACCAGTAAATTTTAATTCCCGGATTCGATTGATTCGCGCGAAATTTACGTGGGGGTAACGCCTAGGCCATACGACACTAGATATATAATAACGTTTTATTAGGTATAATTATTCGGTATAATAATAATATAACTTTAGTTATAAATAGGGGCCTTAACTATAAATAAAATAAAACTATAAATAAAATAAATTATAAATAAAATAAAGTTATATTTATAAATAAAATACACTATAATTATAAATAAAATATACTATAACTATAAATAAAATAAGGTTATAGTTATAAATAAAGTTATATTAATAGTATATTCTAAATTCAAGGATTTTTACGAGTTAAAAATATTTTTAGGAGCGCGTTAAATTTTTATAAATATTAATAATATTTTAAAATTAAAATATAATATTACCCCGCTTAACTTAATTTAATTAATTTATATATATTTATAGCGCTTAAAGCCTACCCTATACTTTTATAAATATAATTAATATTTTTTATATTATATATTATTATATTAACCCCGTATTATTTAGGAGTTAGGGGTAACTAATTAATTATATAATAATATATTTAATTATAATATTAATAATTTATTAATATTATAATATAGTTTTATTTATTTTAGCCTAGTTTAATTTATCTTAAATTTAATTTAAATTTAAACTAGTTTCCCTATTTCTATTTTAATATAGTCGGGATAGGAAATAAATAAATACTTTATATACTAACTCCTATTTAGATAGTAGCTAGCTCTACTTTAATTTTCGTCCTTTATCTTTTATTTTAATTTACTCTTATATTATAATTAAACTATAGTTTAATAAACCTAACTATTAATTTAATAAACTTTTAAATATTAATCCCGTCTCTTAATATTATAAAAGATTAACTATTCAACTAGTACTCTCTAGTATTAAGATAATTATTATAAAGAATTAATATTTTAACCCCGAAGACCGCGTATAATAATTCCTCGCCGAAGTTTAGAATAACTTTATTAATTTCTTTAATACCTTCGATTATTTATATATTTAAGCCGAGAGTAATTCTTTATTAAATACTTTATTCTTATTTATACCTCCTCCTCTTTTTACGCTAGATATATAATCTCTAGTTTATACTATCGTTTAGGTAATAACCTAGGTCGTATTTATTATAATCTAAATTATACTATAACCCCCGCTCTAGGTATTCGATAAAAATATCTTTAATAATATTATTATTATAGGCCTACGCTCGTTTTTCTTTTTAAATACTTAATAACCTACCCCTTTATGATCTCGAACGCCTCCTAGATCCGAAAAGCTCCTAGATATCTCGGAATATAAAAGGGATTAAAATAAATTAGATATTTAAAAGTAGATATTAATATAGTGGATATATATTAATTATAACTGCTACTCTATTAATAGCGATAAGATCGCTTATATAAAGTTTAAATTAATTATCGGTAAAAAGGCCTTTAACTTAATAAATTATTACCGAAAAAAGGGTCTTTATATTTTAACTAACTTTATTAATTAACGAAAGAAACTACGGGAAGTATATAATAACCCGTTTAAATAAAAGAATACTCGGAACTATATCTAGGAACTTAAATAAGGCTTTATACTTTTTAATAAATACTTTAACCTCATTACCTAAAAGAAGGAATATTCTCGAATAAAAAACAAATTCTTAATTAATATTATAAAATATAATGTTAATTATACTACCTAATAGGCCTCTATCTCTTAGAGGAAAGTTAATAATTAACGGTTATATACCTTCGATAAATACGTCTATATATACTCCGAAATCGATTAAGAATTTTAATAAATTAAGTACCGTTTATCTCGTTAAAGTATTACTCCTACTAGATTAAAATAAACCTTAAAGAGGTTTATTATATCTTTACTAGCTTCTACCTTTATAACCCGCTTTATTATAACGAGTATTTTTATCCCCGTTATTATAGTTTTAATTTTTTTATTTAGGGAGTTAATAGACCTTAATTCTATTTAAATTATTATTAAAGATAAATTAACGAGAACCCCGGCTATTAAGGTTATTTATAAGAAATAGAGGTTTTACTTCTATTATAAATCGTTTAAATATAATATAAAAATTTATTTAATTAAGTTAGCTAGCCTCCGATCTAGTATTATAATTATTATCGACGATAACGAGAGTATTATAAGAGGAGTTATCTTAAACGTGGGAAAAGAATAGTCCTAGTATAAAATCGCGTATTAAGATTATAAGTACCTAGAACCCTATATATATCTTTTTACTTATCGGCTATATCGTTTAATTTACCTTTATTACTAATTAAGTTTTCGTCTAAATTTATTATATAGCTTTTTAAGACCGACCCTATTTTTCGTAATAAATATATAGTTATTTCTTATTAACTACGGAATAACTAGTCCCGAATTTAAATTAAAGTCTTAATTAATACTAGTATATTCGGTTACTTTTTTATCGATTATAATTTTATATATACCTAGTATCTACCTCTTCGCCTTCTTCGTTATCCTCGTATTATCTAACTCTTTAATAGCGTATTTACCGTTATAAAACGTATTATTTATATCGTAGAAACGATTTTAAATATCTATAACTATTAAGAACGAATAATTTTCTTTATTATTAAGTTTAATTAATACCCCGTTATAATCGGCTTATTATACCTCTATTATTATAAAGTTACTACCGATTTCTTAGATAATTCCTTAACCTTCGTTTTATATTTTTATTTAAGAAACTATACCCCTAGTTTTATAAAAGTCTTCGTGGAAAATAAACTCTTTTTTATACCCTAAAAAAGTTTTTAAATTTAAAAATCCTAGTCTCTAATTTTATTTAATACCCGTATAAAATAAGCCCCGATTTAAAAGGAGTCGCTAGTATATAAAGAGCCGTTATTATTTATAGACGATAACGTTATTATTAAATAATTAATTCCGACTCGAGAGAAGTTACTTTAGTTCTAGGCTTATTAATAGTATATTTAATTCTAAATTTATAAAAAGTAAACCTCGATTTAAGAAAAATTAACCTAATCCTAGGTTTACTAGAAATAAACCTAATTCTTAACTTAACCTAGTACTCGTATAAAATAACCTAGAATTTAAAAGGAGTTACTTTAGTTCTAGATTTATTAATAATAAATTTAAATTTAAAAGGAGTCTTCCCCGTTTTAGTTTTAATTATTTATTCCTATAAAAACTAGCTATAATAATAAATATAGTTATATCGTTATTATCGTTAAATAAAGAAAGATACCTAAGATTAAATATCGTAGTCTAGTCTCGCTTCGTTTTAAATCCTAATGTTACGAATAACGAGCTTAATACCTAACTACTTTTAATATATACGAGATAAAATCTCGATTATTTACCCGATTTATTATACTTAATGAGTAAACTACGTTTAATTTATTATTTATAGAAATCGATCGATTCCTAGGTATTCTAGAAGAAATCTCGACTTTAAATATTTAGTTTTATTAAGAATCTAAATATTATAAACTTAAACCCCGCCTTAATTAAAACTTTAAACTAAATATTTATAATTAAACCTAGAACCGAGTTATATTTAAAATAAATAAGAAGTTTTACCTCGTTACCGCCGTTATTTAAAAAGAGTTTTAAGTTTACCGAGATAATAAGAATATTAACCTAACTATAATCCTACCTACGCGGTACTATAAATTCTTAAATATTTTTTCGAGAAAAGACGTTAGTACTTTACCCCCGTATTAGTTATATAATTATACTATTAAGTTTAAAGAAGGGCTATAACCTCCGTCGTCTAATTTATATAATATAAATCGTAACGAGATCCTAGAACTCCGTCGTTACCTAGATAAAAACCTTAATAAAGGTTTTATTCGAGTTAATCGGTTTTATACCGTATTCTTTATTCTATTTATAAAGAAACCTAACGGAGGCCTATATTTCTACGTTAATTACCGAGAGTTTAATATTATTATTATAAAGAATAAATACCCTTTACCCTTAATTTTAGAAATCTTAAATCGATTAAATCGTATTAAGGTATTTTTTAAATTAGATATTATATTTATTTTTAATCGCCTCTACGTTAAGGAGGGCGACGAAGAATTTATAATATTTCGTACCCGATTCGGCCTATTCGAATATTTTATTATATTATTTAGATTATATAATAACCCTACCTCGTTCTAGTACTATATTAACGATACTCTTTATAAATTTCTCGATAAGACTTATACTATATACCTCGACGATATTCTAATTTATAACGATATCGAGGAAGAGTATAAAATTTATATTAAATATATTCTTTAGAAACTCCGCGAGGCGGGGCTTTAAATAAATATTATTAAATATAATTTTTATATTAAGGAAGTTACGTACCTAGGATTAATTATTACTATTAAAGAGATTAAAATAAATTTAAAGAAAATCGATATTATCTTAAATTAACTATAGCTAGTTAATATTAAAGACGTTTAAAGTTTCCTAGGATTTATTAACTTTTATCGGCGTTTTATCTATAGGTTTAATAAACTCGTTATATTATTTATTATTTTAATTAAAAAAGGTACCGTCTTCGAGTAGAGTACTCGATATTAAATAATTTTTAATACTTTAAAGAAGGCTTTTACCTCCGATATTATCCTAATTTATTTTAATCTTAACTATAAAATTATAATAAAAATAGATACGTTTAATTATATATCTAGGGGGGTCTTATCCTAGTATAACGATTAAAACGTCCTTCGTCCTATTATTTACTTTTTAAAGAAGTATAACCCTACCGAGTATAATTATAAAATTTATAATAAAGAGTTTATAGTAATTATTCGTGTATTTAAGGGATAGCGCCTTAATCTAGAGAGATCTACTCTTTTTATCGAGGTAATATCGGATTATAAGGCTTTTAAATATTTTATTTTATTTAAGACGTTATCTCGCCGTTAAGTAAGGTAGAGCGAGTTTTTATCCCGTTTTAACTATAAGATTACCTACTAGCCTAGTAAAGAAGGTAGTAAATTTAATATATTAATATATCGATTAAGAGACCTTCTTAAAGAGGGGGATAAATTAGATCCTAGATATTAATATTAATATTAAATTATATTAAAAAGAAAAAACCTAGCCCTAGAAGTCCTTAAGGACTATATTTATAATATATTACTAAATATAACGACCCTAGCCTTAATCCTAGTTACCCTAGCTATATTAATAATAAATTTAAAGATTCTTATTTAACTTTTTTAGTTATACCTCGTATTAATCTATACGACCCCGATAAACCCCGATATAGACGTCGATTTAGAACTTTAGACCCTACCTACGTCTTATAAACCCGAACTAGATAAAAACTAGCCTATTAATTTAAATAAAGATCTATATAATACCCCGATTTATTAATTATAAAATATAATTAATTAAACCGATTAATTCGCCTTTAGAGTCCTAGAAATACTACGTTCTAAAACGCGTTATTATAACGGAATTCCCCTCGCTAAATACGAAGATAAAGATAAAGTTCTCTACTTCCGAGGAAAAGGATATATTCCGAATTCTAGTAAACTACGCCTTCGTCTAATTTAACTAGTTTATAATAATATCGCGGATAATTACCTAGGTCGTATTAAATATTACGAATTAATTAATCGGGCCTATTAATAACCTAACGTCTATACTACTATCTAGTAATTCGTTAAGAATTATTATATATACCGAAAAACTAAACCTTCCCGCTAGTATATTTAAAGATAACTACGTTTATTACCGCCCCTATAACGACGTTAGAAAGACGTCTCGATAAATTATATAAATCCCCTACCGCCTTATATCTTTATAGGAATTATTTATCGGTATATCCTAATTTTCGTAGACCGTTTAATTAAGATACGATACCTAGTATTAATTATATCGATAAAAGTAAACGAAGCCTACGACGTTTTCTACTAGAATATATAGAAGTTTTATAGGTTACTAGATATCTTTATTTCGGATCGAGGATCTTGATTTATATCGGAGTTCTAGGAGGTCTTATATAAATGTTTTAAAATCGATTAACGTATATCTACCGGGTATTATTCTTAGACGGATAATTAAACCGAGCGATTTAATATTATAATAAAATACTACCTCCGTATATACGTTAATTATATATAAGATAATTAGATGAAATAGCTCCCTAGAGCGGAGTTTTCTAATAATAATATTAATTCTTCTAGTACTCTAGCCTCGCCTTTCTTAATTAATTATAATTAATATTTATATATCGGCTTCGAGCCTACCGAGCCCCTACTTTAAAATCTTACTATTTAAATATATACTTATTTAATCGTTACCGATAAATTTATAATATAAATAGAAGCCTTAAACGATTACCTCCGCGATAAAATATTTATCGTTTAAATTATCTTTAAATCCTCGGCTAATTAACGAAGGCGCCTATATTTAATATATTTAGTAGACGATTAAATATAGTTAAATACTAAGAATTTAAATATTATACGCTCTTTAATTAAACTCGATAATTATAATATCGGCCCTTTCCGAGTCTTTAAAGTTTTCGATAATCCTTTTATAATCTAGTTAAATCTTTTATATTTAATAAAAATTTACCCCGTCTTCTACGCTAGTTTATTATAATTAATAATTAATAACCCTCTACCTAGATAAATCTAGTTTATCCGAGAATTTATAATTACCGAAAATAACTAACGAGAGTAGTACGTTAACGGTATTTTAAATTCTAAATATAATCGCCGTTATAGTTTACCCTTATTAAAATATTACGTTAATTAAGAAAATTATATCGTTATATAGGAACCCTTTTATTACTTTACCCGTTATTAATAATTTATTAATAAATATTATATCTCGAATCCTAGCGCCACCGGCCCCTACGAATTACTATATATTATTTAAAGGTACTAGTATAAGGAACCTCTATTATCTTTATTCTAGTCCGATTTTTAAGAAGTTAACCCCCGCTTATATTATAGTTTATTCCTTATCCGTTATCGTCCCCTCGGTTATTATTCCGTATCGGCTTCGACCGATACTTCGTATTATTATATAAATAAATAGTACCCTATAGCCTAGCCCCGCCGTTATCGTTTATAGATAATAACGTTAACGCCTAGTTTTATTTATATACCGCCGCTTATTCCCCGTCCTATCCCTTACCCGTTACTATCGATAACTCGAATACTTTAACGCGCTTTTATTTTAATTATTTCGTAACCTTAAATAAGATTCAGGGTTACGAGATTTAATTAATCGAATTAATTATTTATTTATCTTATAGGAGCTCGACCTTAAAGAGGGGGTTATTATTATAATATAACTTTACCTACTTTAACCTAGCTTATTTTATCTTAAATCTAATTTAGGTTTAAACTAATTTCCTTATTTTTATCTTAATATAATCGGGATAGGAAATAAATAAATACTCCGTATACTAACTCTTATTTAGATAGTAGCTAGTCCTACTCTAATTTTCGTTCTTTATTTTTTATCTTAGCCTACTCCTATACTATAATTAAGTCATAGTTTAATAAACCTAGCCGTTAATTTAATAAACCTCTAGATATTAATCCCGTCCCTTAATAATTAACTACGTTATTAATTAATAAAATTAATATAAAAGTTATATATTATATACGTAATCTTTAACCCGAATCTTAATTACTAAAATTTAATTTTAATATAATATAATAATTACCTCCCTCTTTAAAGGATTCGCTTTAAATTTAAATATTTAAATATTTAAAAAACCCCTTTAAACCCGTAAAAGAAATAAAGGGAAAAATAATAAATAAATAATATAAATATAATATATATATCCCGATAAATACTAGTATAGAAGATTAATAACTTTCCGTAAATATTCTTTTTTATTAATAATAATTATTCGTTAAATTTTCTAAACTTAATAGGATAAATTAAAGAAAGAATATTATAAAATCAATATATATAATTTAAAAATAAAGTATAAACGTACTACCTCTATATATTTATAATGAAATATAACGATATATATTTATATAAATTAGTAGTTATTAATATATATATTAATAAATACTCGATAAAACTCTTTAAAGTTATTAGGTTAAAAAGGGAAAAAATACTTCTAAATAAATATTATTAACGCGTATATATAATACGAGTTTATTTACTCGGCGCGTTTATAACGGATTAAGCGAAATAATTATATTCATTACCTTTTAAATTTATATTAATAAATCGTTAACGAGTTAATAAATATATTTTATATTATTTATTTAAATAATATCCTAATTTATTTAAATCTAGAAAAGGAGTATATTAATTATATATAATAAATACTCGAATATTTATAAGAATATTTCTTGTTCGCGAGTTTTAATAAATACGAGTTCTTTATTTAATTAATTAACTTTCTAGGATTTATCGTAAATACCGAAAGTATATCGAGGAATATATATAAATTTAAGATAATTTAGTCCTAGCCAAAACTAAAATTCTTTTATAATATATAAATATTTTGAGGTATTACTAATTTTTATTATCGATTTATTTATTATTATTCGTAGATAATAAGTTTATTAACGGGTCTATTAAAAAGTAGTTAAGATAATAAGAAATTTAGTCTATTTAAATAATCTAAAAAGGCGGAGTAAGTATTTTACTTATTTTATAATTTATTTATATATATACTTATTCTTATATACTTTAATCTAGAATTAAAAATTCGGATTAAGATAAATACTTCTAATTTCGTCGTAATTACGATTCTAGTATAGTTATAAAATAATAATAAATAATATCCCGTTATTTTCTAGTCCCGTAAAATATAAAGTCTAGAAGTTGAATATAAAATTTATAATAAAGAGCTCTTTATAATCGTTACTATATTGCGGAATAGGGTAGGGAAGGGATAGGCTTGGGGTAATTCCCTTCCTTAATCCAAAGAAGGGAAGAGATTACCTATTATTCTCTTCCTCCCTACTCTCCCTATAGAGTTACTCCCATGTGGCCTATATATGCCCTATTACTGCCCCTATATATGGTTTATATATACGTGTATTCATACCTCATTGTTGCCCCCATGTGGTTTATATATACCCCTATATATAGCCTATATATGCGCGTATACATACCCTATTACTACTCCCATATGGCCCATGTATACCTCATTACTACCGCTATATATAGCCCATGTATGAGTTTATTACTATTTCAAAATATGGTTTATTCTTACCCCTATATACTATATATAGCTAATACTAAGAGGCTAGTCCAAATTAAGTATAAGGTTTACCGTTTCTTGATCGCTTTCTTAATTGTCCTAATCTTTGTACTACTTAATGGAGTATATATACGCGTATATATAAACTATATATAAGGGTAGTAATAAAGTATATATAGGCCACATGAGAGCAGTAATGAGGTATATATAGGCGTATATATAAGCCATATATAGGGGCAGTAATAGGGTATATATAGGCCATATAGAAGTAATAATAAGGTATATATACGCGTATATATAGGCTATATATAGGGGTAGTAATGAGGTATATATAAACTATATAAGAGTAGCCCTATAGGGAGAGTAGAGAGGAAGGGAATAATAGGTAATCCCTTCTCTTCTTTAATAATTTCTATTTTTTCCCTTCCGCTCCCTTCCCTTCCCTTCTCTATTCCGTAGCGTAATTATTATAATATTTAAATAATAACGATACTACTTTAAGAGTAATTTATATAAAGTAGAAATCTTAACTAATTATAATAATTTAAGAAATTTTATATATATTAAATAATTAAATAATTATTAGGCGCGCTAGGTAATAAGATTTTCATTTTTTAATTTTTTAATTTCGTATTATTCTAGGAAAAATAATCTAGTTAATAACTCTTTATATTATTTTAATTATAAGAACTACAATAATCTTTTAAATAATATATTATTTATATTAAAATAAAAGTTATTAAATTTAGAAAATATTAATTAAGACTCTATTTTCGCTATAATACGAGATATATTCGTAGATATAAAAGATTTAAATATAAATAATACTTCGCTAGAATTAAATAATATATCCGTAGATATTATATAAAACTTAATATATATAAAACTTATATTACTAGAGTCGTTAAGATTTATTCTATAAATAATTTTTATTTTAATAATATATTTATCTCGGCCTAAAGAGTTAATATCTAGACGAGAAATTCTAAAGAATTTAAACGAGATATTTATTTAAATTAATTATAATATAATAGAGGAATTATTTAACCTTATTATTAGAATTATAATTTATATTATATTTATTCTATATATTATTACTAATTTAATAATATTTTATAAAATAATTTATAATATTAAGAGTTTATTAATAATTAAATTATTTCGTATTTTATAAAAAAAAAAATTCTTTTCGTAAATAAGAATCGCTAAAATTATAAAAGCGGATTACTAGTATTCCGCCGGAGTATAAACTTTAGATTCTATATTAATTTTTAGATATAATAGTAAGATTTATATATTTAAAGAAGAATTAGTCCGCGAAGAATTATTTAGCGGGGTATTTTAGTATTAAGAAAATAATAAAATTAGAAATTAGAAATTATTTCTAGAGTACTCTTAAGACCGATATATAAGAATTTATTAATATATATAATATATACTAGCGGGTTAAAGTATATCGATATTATTTTTATATTAAAATTAATTCTTTATTATATTTTACGGGTATACTTCGGATTAGTATAGAGATCCTTAAAGAGAATACTAGCGTAGAGTAGAATAGGGTAGGGCGTAGGATAAAGATCGCGGTTCGATCCCTACGTTAAATTAGGGTAGAGTAGGGTAGAGATCCCTAAATATTAAAACGGATTTCTAATAATTATTATAATAACGCTACTACCCTTATAGATATACGTATTTATAACTACTACTACCCTTATAGATATATATATTTATAACTACTACTACCTCTATAGATATACGTATTTATGGCCGCTACTACCTCTATAGATATATATATTCATAACTACTACTACCTTTATAGATATTTATATTTATAACTACTACTATCTTTATAGATATATATACTTATAGCTACTACTATCTCTATAGATATATATACTCATAGCTACTACTACTACTACCTTTATAGATAGGTATTTATAACTACTATTACCTCTATAAATATACGTATTTATAGTTACTACTACCTCTATAAATATATATATTTATAGTTACTACTATTACTACCCTTATAGGTATATATATTTATAGCTACTACTACCTCTATAGATATATATATTTATAGCTACTACTACTACTACCCTTATAGGTATATATATTTATAACTACTACTACCTTTATAGATATACGTATTTATAACTACTACTACTCTTATAGATATATGTATTTATAACTACTACTACTCTTATAAATATACGTATTTATAGCTACTACTATCTCTATAAATATATATACTTATAGCTACTACTACCCCTATAGATATATATACTCATGACTACTACTACTTTTATAAATATATATATTTATAGCTACTACTACTACTACCCCTATAAATATACGTACTTATAGCTACTACTACCCCTATAAATATACGTATTTATAACTACTACTACTACTACCTCTATAAGTAGGCGTATTTATAGTTATTACTACCTCTATAAATATACGTATTTATAACTATTAACGATAAGGTTAATATTAAGAATAAAGGTTATAATTATTAATAAGAGCTATAAATATAAATAAAAGTTATAATTATAAATAAGCGCTCGGACCTATAATAATTAAATATTAAATTTAAGATTATTATTAATTTGAAATTAGATATAACCGAAGATTTTATTAAAGACGTAGTTTAATTCGTTTATATTAAAATTAAGGGGACGCTTAAATAATAGTTTAGTTTTAAATTTAAAACTAATCCTATTTAAATATTTATTAATACGTTTTAATATTAGCGTTTTCCCTTAAAGTTATTATTTTAATTTTAAGAATATTTCGATTTAAAATCGATTAAAAGGTAAAGAGTAAAGAAGAATAATAAATATTAATTCTAATAATTATTCTAATAATCGTCTCTTTATAATATAATTTATAATATATCTTATTATTAATCTATAATAGGGGTAGTAGTAGTTATAAATACGTATATCTATAGGGGTAGTAGTAGTAGTAGCTATAAATACATATATTTATAAAGGTAGTAACGGCTACAAGTACGCGTATCTATAGAGGTAGTAGTAGTAGTAGTTATAAATACGCGTATCTATAAGGGTAATAGCGTTATTATAATAATTATTAGAAATCCGTCTTAGTGTTTAGGGATCCCTTTAGCGATCTTTACTTTACTCTATTTTACTTTAAACCTTATATTAATAGATCCCTACGCTAGGCTAGGGTAGGGATTATACCTCGATCTCTACTCTATTTCACGCTAATCCGAAGCGTACCTACGGGTCCGTAGAAGGAAATTATAATAAATTTTATTACTAATTTACCTCTAAATAAACGATATAAATACGTATATAATATAATCTTTATTATAATAAATAGGTATATAAAGATATTATAATATATTTTAATTATAAAAATAATCGACTCTACGAGATTAATAAAATAAATATTCGGAGAAATAATCCTAAAATTTAGAGTTCTTAATAAGATTATTTTTAATAGAGATTCTATTTTTACGAGTATATTTTAATTAGGGGTATATTATTAAATAAAGATTAAAAAGCGCCTAAATATCGTATTTTATTTATAAACGGATAATAAAATAAAATACTAAAATTAAATTTTAGAATCCTTTTTAAAAACCTTCTATTTAATTAAATAAAATAACTAGGTAGTACTTTTACCTATAATAGAATAAATATATTATAATATATAGTATATAATAATAAATTGGATATTATTTATAGTTATATATAATTATAATCTATTTCTTACACCGCGTCTCGATATTATAAATATTATACAGTATTAGATTTACCCGGCGGAAGAGTATAATAAATATTAATATAAAATTATTTACTACGATTAAAGAGTGAGTAGAGTAAATAAATTATTATTTATTATACTCGTGGAGTAAATAAAATAAATGAATAACTCTTAATACAATTTCCTTTTATTATATAAATAATATATTTTTTAATAGATAGAAACTTCGTATTTAATTTCCTTTAAAACTTTTAATTATAAAGGCTAAATATAGATATTTATTAAATTATTAATTAAGTTTATTAAATTTATCTAGTTATATTTAATTATTTATATAAAGATTATTATTTATTAATCCTTAATACTCTTCTTTAAAAGAATTAACCTAGGTTTTATTAATATTATATTATTATATTAAACGGAGAGCTTTGATATTTAAAATATTTTTAGAATAAATATTTTAGGATTAATAAAGACCCTAGCTCTAAATATTTAAAATAGTACTAAAAGATATAATATTATAAAAGACGGGGATCGTATTAAAGTCTCTTATTTAAATTAATATTATAGAGAGTATATTAAGTTCAATAATTAATTAATTTAATTTTAATTATATTATTCTACGCCTTTGATTTAATTAATTAGTTTATATATTTATATTAATAAAACTACTTTACTAATAAGGGAGTTCCGCGAATATTTTCTTAATAGGGTTACTAGCGGCGTTTACTAACTACTAAAGAAACCTCGTCGGTTAAAAACTCTAATTTATCGATACTTTATTACCTCTTCTTACTAGTTAGTAACCGATAGTTATAATTATTCTAAAATATTATTTATTCTTCTCTCCGTTTCCCTTCTACTTTATTTTCTCTAACTCTATTATTTACTTATCTCGTTTCTTCGTCTTTAATAAAAGTATTATACTAGTTAATAAATAAACGATCTTTACTATTATATATATAAGAGGTAACGCGTAGGAATAAATTAAATTATTTCTAAAATATTATATAAAAGGATTAAATAATATTAATAATCTATATATAAAACTTTGGATAAAGAATTTCTTTCGATTTAAAATTAAAATTCGTTATATATTCGGGTTTTCTAATAAGAGTAATATAATAATTTATATTATTTAATATTTAATATAACGGAAGTCTATATCCGATTACTCGGTATAATTTTAGTATTATATAATATTAACGGATTAAGATAATACTACTTTTATAATAATATATCGATAAAGATTAAAAGATAATATTAAAGATAAATTTATATAAATAAAAACCGATATATAGAACCTCGATACTCTTATAAAATAAATAATTACGATCGACGATAAATATATAAACGTATAATAGAGAAGTATTATAATGGAAGAATTAATAAATATATTAGACTATAGTACCTAGGGTATTTATAATAATGTGAAAGTAAATATAAAGCCTTAGTAGGAGAATGATCTTTATATTCAAATAATAGAATTAATCTTTAAAGAGTTAGAGCGAGGGCTCATCGGTAAGTCCGGAAAAATAATTCTACAAAATCGCTACTTAATCGGTGTAAAATGCGCATTTTGCAGCCTTAGTAAACCTTGGCGCCAAGATTTTTAAATTAGAGTTAAGGTCTGCGCGGGAGCGCTAAACTTAATCCTAAAAGTAACTCTATAACCCTATAGGGCAACGCTAGTAAGAATTTAATTAAAAATTCGGAATCTAGGCTAAAAATAGATTTAGTTAGATATTTATATTCCTATATAGGGGCCCTAGTCTAGATACTCTTAAAAGTTAAAGTTAAAAAAAAAGTTACTAAATCGGTATAATATCGTTATTTAATCGGTGTATAATGTGCTTAGAATACGAGATATGAGTAGATACGTATTTCTAGTATTTTATATAATTTCGGTGTAAAATACGCGAAAATCGGGGTTTTTAGAGTTACCGATACTCTAAACCTCCTATTTCTAAAAGGGCTCCGGAGTACCGGAAATTATAATATAATATTATAATATAAATAGCGTAACTACGCCGTATACTCTTTATATAAAATTTATATATTATATTTAATAGTTACTATAAAGTTGGTTTTAATATAATATAATAATTACCTCTCCTTCTAAGAGTTTCGCCCTCGGAATTAATAAATATTAATTTTATATTTTAATATTTCTAAAGAATAGTATAATATAGGAGAGTTTAAATTAAATAGGGCGTACGCGTAACGCCTACGCCTTTTATTTAATTATATTAATTTCCTAGTTTTATAATAATAATATATTAATGAAAAACCTCTAAACCTAGTAGGAAAAAGGGAGGGAAATTAATTATATCTCGAAGTTAATAATACGTTATATATGTCTCGTATACTGGCGTAATTATATAATTATAGATTATATTAAATATTCGATAAAAATCTTAAAACCTAAAGGGAAAAGTAAAGGAAAGAATATTATAATTACCGTCGAAAACTATAAACCTTTACTACTAGTAAGGCTTTAGCGATATCGGCGGTAGAGTAAATTATTTTACCTTATTATTTAGGAAGAACTTTAGTTATAAAAGTAAATACGTACGGATAATAATTTTAGTATAAATATAAAACCTTCGTCGACCTTTAAACTTTTCTATTTTTATAATATCTTATTATCTTCTATATATAGAAACTCCTATATATTTCTATCGATAATAATATTATATTTAGATTTTTATTAATTTATAATAATCTCGGCCGTATCTCTAGTCTTTTTTCTTCGAGATCGTAAATCTTATTTATACGTTCTATAAATAAAGTTATAATTAATATATTATAATTTAAATAAATCTTTCTTTTCTTTATTCGAATTCTTTTCTTTAATTTTATAATTATTAAAATAAATAAAATAACTTATTCTATTTTTTAAAAGAATCGATTAATATTATCTTAATATTTATTTTATTTTTAAATTATTAGTTTTAAACCTTACTTTATTAGCGATACGTATATAACTAAATTATTTTAATATTTAGTATATTAGTTTAATCTTTATAATATATAATATTAACGATAATATTTAGATATTTAATATATCTCCGATAATTACTCCCCGTAGGTTAATTACCCGCTCTACTTTTATCCCGCCTTTATTTGTACTTCTTTACCTCCGTTACTCTAAGTAGATAAACTTAGATAATTATATTTTATATAATAAAATACTATACGTAAAGTACGTTTATTACGTAAAGAATAAATATTTATATAATTTTATATATAGTTTATATCCCGAAACTAAATTATATTAATATATTTAGATTCCTTCCGAATTTCATATCTTTATAAATTCTTTTCTCGACCGGTTAAAATATTAAGGCCTTAATAAACGTCTCCGCTAGCGTATTATTAAATATACGAAAAATATCGTAACCTTCCTTCGGGAGATTAAGTCTAAAAATAATAATATTAAAAAAGAGAAGGATATATTATAATTAATATCTCGATTTACTATAAACGTCGAGGGTATAAATAATATCTTTTATACTTTAGTAAATTAAATATAATTTAGATATAATTCGTATATTAATAATTTTTTAAGGAGGGATTATTACCCGGGATATAAATATATCCTTAAATAAAATTATATAATATTAACTTATTAATTTACTCGAATCGACGGACGAAGATAAAATCGATTATAAAGCGGCGGATAAGGCTCGTATATAATATATAAAAAACACTTTTAAATATTATTCCCCTTTCGGCTTTAATCCCGTTACCGATTAATTTAATATACTTATTTTCTATGATCTCGATATTATTAATTTTATTTTATTTTCCGGCGGTATATAAAGAACTATAACGTCTAGTCGTAAAATTCTTTTAATTATAAATAACGAAGAGCCTCGCCTTTAATATAATAATATAAAGGGTACGAGTCGTTATATTTTAAATAAAATAATATCTTCTCGTAAAGCTCTTAAGGAAAAATTTAAAGATAAAATTAATAATTTTAATTTTAGTTTTATTTTTACTCTTTGTTTTTTAACTCGCCTTCCCGGCCCCGGCCCTATTTATAAATAACGGAGTTTCAATATTAAGAAAATTAGTTATTTTAGATATAAACCTACCTACGAGCGCCCCGTTAATTGTAAATATATATCTCGCTCGAAGTTTATTAATAAAAAGTAACTAATAGTAATTAATAATTAATAATACTTTCTTTTCCTACTCTTTACTTTTTATACCTTTTTTATCTTCGTATTCTCTTCGAATACTTCTCGTAGTTCTAGCGCGTTATCTAAAATATTTATATTAATTTATTTATTAAAGATCTTTAGTTATCTTAATTATTTTATAAAATAAAGTACCTCGCCTTTTATCTTCTTTTTTTTTAATACTTTTTCTACTTCCTATTCGTTTATATTATTTATTAATTCCGGTAGAGGTATATTAGGAATCGAAATATTACTCTACTATTAATAATACGGCTTTAAAAGCGATATATAGAAAATATTATAAATACGATAATTAATTAATAATCCTAGGCGGTACCTTTATATTCCGATAATATCTAAAATCTTAAATAATTTAATTACTTTATGGGAGAGTTTCTTATTTAATTATTTCTACGCTAAATTCTTAATTAATAATAATATAAAGTTATTTATATTAAACGATTTCGGTTTATACCTTTTATTATAACTACGTTTTTACGCCTCGACTACGATAACTTATACTTTTATTAAATACTCTTTAAAAATATTTAATTTTTCGATTTTTTTTTATACCGACGGTATTTCTCCCTCGTACGTCTCGCCCTTAAGACGCGGCTTAAGGGATAGATTATAACTATATATAATTATAAATAATATTCAATTTATTATCGTATACTATATATTATAGTATACTTATTTTATTATGAGTAAAAATATTATTTAATTATTTTACTCGCTTAAATAAAAGGTTTTTAAATAATATTTTAAAATTTGGTTCTAATACTTTATCTTATTATCCGTTTATGGATAAAATACGATATTTAGGCGCCTTTTAATTTTTATTAAATAATAAACCTTCAACTAAAATAAATTCGTAAAGATAAAATCTTTATTAAAAATAATCTCATTAAGAACTTTAAACTTCAAGATAATTTCTTCGAATATTAACTCTATTAATTTTATAAAATCGATTTTTTAATAATTAAAATATATCGTAATATCTTTATATACTTATTTATAATTATAAGGACCGTATTATAAACGTATCCGTACCTTTTACTTAAAGGTAAATTAGTAATAAAATTTATTATAATTTCTTTTCACGGTCCCGTAGGATATAGTAGAGAACTAATCTCGTTATAAAAATAATATCGATATACCTTAACCTATTAATATATATTATATATATCGATATATTCTCGTATATCGGCCTTTAAAGTATTTTAAAAGTATTTCTTAATAAATAACTCCGTTATCTTTTTAATACTAAAATACTTTATTAATATATCGTTATAATATTATTTTAATAACTCTTCGCGGATTAATCCTTCTTTAATTATATAAATCTTATTATTATATCTAAGAATTAATATAAAATCTAAAGTCTATATTTTAACGGAATACTAATAATCCGCTTATATAATTTCAGCGATTTTTATTTACGAGTAGGAATTATCCTTTTATAAAATACGAATTATTTTAATTATTAATAAACTTTTAACGTTATAAACCGTTTCGTAGAATATTATTAATTTAATAATAATATATAGAACGAGTAATTTATAACTTATAATTCTAACGATAAAATTAAATAATTCCTTTATTATATCGTGATTAATTTAAATAAACGTTTTATTTAAACTTTTTAAAATTTCCCGTTTAAGTATTAACTCTTTAGGTCTAGATAAATATATTATTAAAGAATATATCTTTTTTACGATAAATTTTAAAGACCCTAATAACGTAAATCTTACGCGTATTAAGTTTTACGCGATCTTTACGAATATATTACCTAATACCGGCGAAGTATTATTTATATCTAGATCTTTTATATTTAAGAACGTATCTCGTATTATAATGAAAATAAGACCTTAATTAATACCTCCTAAATTTAATTACTTTTATTATAATATAAATAATATATTATCTAAAAAGTTATCTTAACCTTTATAATTAAAATAACGTAAAGAGTTATCGGTTAAATTACTCTTCTTAAAACGATACGAAATTAAAAAATTAAAAAATCAAAGTTTTATTACCTAGCGCGCTTAACGATTATTTAATTATTTAATATTTATAAAACTTTTTAGATTATTATAATCGGTTAAGACTTTTATTTTATATAAATTATTTTTAAAATAATATTATTATTATTTAAATATTATAACGATTACGAAGACCTTTTTATTATAAATCTTATATCGAACTTCTAAACTCTATATTTTATAAAACTAGAAAATAACTAGATATTATTTATTATTATTTTATTATTATATTAAAATCGTAGTTACGGTAAAATTAAAAGTATTTATCTTAATCCGAATTCTTAATTCTGGATTAAAGTATATAAGAATAAATATATATATAAAGAAATTACGAAATAAATAAAACCTTTACTCCGCCTCTTTAGGTTATTTTAATAAATTAAACTTTTTATTATTTTAACTATTTTTTAATAAACCCGTTAATAAGCCTATTATCTATAAATAACGATTAATAAATCGACGATAAAAATTAACGAAGTCTAAAAATACTTATATATTATAAAAAGACTTTAGTTTCGGTTAAGACTAAATTATATTAATCCTACGTTCGTCTATCGAGATACCTTCGGTATTTATAATAAATTTTAAAAACTTAATTAACCGAGTAAAGAACTCGTATTTCTTAAAACTTACGAATAAAAAATATTTTCGTAGGCGTTCGAGTATTTATCGTATATAATTAATATACTCCTTTTTAAATTAAAATAAATTAGGATATTATTTAAATAAACGATGTAAAATATATCTATTAAACCTATTAATAACTTATTAATATAAATTTAAAAAGTAATATATATATTCGTTAAACTAAATAATATTATTATATATTTAAAAAGATTATACCGCGTACGAAATATTATCTTCTACTTATCGCCTTTTTTAATTCTTATTTAATAATAAATATCTTTTAAATTAAACTTCGTGAATTATATAATATTATTCAAGCGGTCTAATATCTTACTAATTAAGAATAATAAATAACGATTTTTAATAATAATTTTATTAAGACCTCGGTAATCGACGTATAATCGTAGTCTATTATTTTTTTTTAAAATAAAAAGGATAAGAGCCCCGGCGGGGTTTACGGAGTATTTAGTCTAACCCTTTATTAAAACGTTATCTAGGTATCTCCTTAACTCTATGAATTTTAAATTCGATAAATTATAAAGAGGCCCGTATAACGGGTTATTCTTTATATTAATTATATAATTACCGTCTTTATACGACGATAATCGACCTATTTCTTTATCTAAAAAAATATTGTTAAAATCTATAAATTCGTCGGGAAGCGTAGGCGATATAATAATAAAATTATTAAAAAATATTATACTAACGGTAGTATTATCTTTCTTAACCTCGTTTTTATTAATAAGATTTTAATTAAAGAGACTAGCCTTAATATAAATTAATATATAAATAATTAATTATATCTTTAATAATTTCGTAAAATCCTTAAATAATTTTAATATATACGTATTCGGCGCGATACCGAACCGTTAAATATATATATTATAATCGGTTTAGATCTTTTTCTTTTTTATAACCGGTATATTTATAATAATAAGCGAGCCTTTTTTATTAATAAAATAAAAAATATTATTATACTCTTTAATTTATCTTTATAAATTAGTTAACCGGTAGACGATATTATAAATATTATAATAATAAATAGATTACCCGCTTATTTATTTAGGAGTCGGTAACGGCTCGCTCTCGAAATACTCTAGGTTATATTATTATATAAATATCTCGTTAATAATATTTATCTCCGCTCCCGGGTCTTTATTCATTTTAATACGAATAGTTTTTATATCGATATTAATTAGGTTTATAATAATTTCGTTATTAATATTTATACTCGGTCGGGTTTTTATTTCTTTTTATTTCTTTAAAATAAAGACTTCCCTAAAGATTTATTATTTTTTAACTCTACGATATAATCGCCGATATAATTAATAATCTCCGTTTTCTTCTCCGGATAATTATTAGAGTAAAAACTAAATTTATAATAATTAAAATATTTAATATCCTTAAGATTCTTATCGCTCCCGTAAATCGTATACGTTTTATTTATATTTCTACGATTATTATAATTAAAACCTTATCCCCTCGTATTAAATTTATTTTTATTATCTCCGTTTTTTAACCTCTTTTTATATCTTTTCCGAGGTCCTAATTAATTATCTTAATTATTATTTTATATCTTAAAGTCCCGATTAAGATTATATTTATAACGTATTATAAACGATATAAATTCGGTTCGCTTAATAGGAATATTTTAGGCTCGGTTAACTTCTTTTAAAATATTAAATTTTAAACGGGTTATTAAATAAATTATTTATTATTCTTTATCGTAAAAAAGTAGTTCGGTTTCTAACGTATTAAGATAGGTATCGAAATCTCGTATCAATTAATTATTCCTTTAACGCGTATATTAATATTTAAGATTCGTATTTATAACTCGGTTTAATAGGTCCTTAATTATATTAAATAAATAATCCGAAAAGAACTTTTATATTAATATATTTATTAAATAAAATTCTTCGTATTTATTTTATAACTTCTTAATCTACCCCTTTGAATATAATATTATATATAAGATCCTCTTTTCGTTTATTCGAAAGTTTATAGGTATTAAATAGAATATAATCTTTATATCGTAAATCCATTTTTAATAATTTTACGAAGTCTTTATATAAAAATCCCGTAACTTCGATAACTATAAATTACCTTAATTTATATTAAAACCGATTTAATTAGGACCTACCGTCGGGTCGTTTTCGTTTTTTATATTTAATTTTTAAAGATTATTTTTTATTTCTTTATCTCCTTTATCTACGATAATACGTCGTAGATTTTCGATATTCTTTTAAATCGTGATAATAGACGCCTTTTTTTCGAAGGCTTTTTATTTATATTTTAATTTTATAAATCGTTAATCTACCGTTATATTTATATTCTTTAATAAATCTTTTATATTTTCGTTTAAAATATTAATCCCGTATATCTCGCCTTCGGGACGATTATTTCTAGAAAGATTTTTTATATTTTTAATAAATTACTACCTAAGAAGATATAAAGAGATTAAAATTATTAAATTATAATATTTAAAGTATTTATAATAATATGAAAATAAATATAAAACCTTAGTAAGAGAATAATCTTTATATTTAAATAATAAAATTAATTTCTAAAAAGTTAGAGCGAGGGCTCCGAGCCTCTTATTTCTAAAAGGGCTCCGGAGTACCGGAAACTATAATATAATATTATAATATAAATAACGTAACTACGCCGTATACTCCTTATATAGGATCTATATATTATATTTAATAATTATTATAAAGCTAGTCTTGGTATAATATAATAAAATAAGAATATTTAGGAGTTTATAATAACGAATATAATTCGGCTAGTTATTATTATTATAAGAAACTTGACCCGTATAATTATATATTAATAAAACTCGATTTTACTAAAAAAAGACTTATAAAAGAATTTCAAAAAGGGGGTAAATAGTAATATAAAAGAAAGAAAATAATAAATTATTATAATTATAATAAACCGGGTTATATCGCTAGGAATTATTAATTAAAAAATATAATAAATCGATAATAATTAAATATATTTAAGAAAGAGATATTAAATAGCGTAATCGGATCCCCCAAAGATTTAATATAAAATAATATTAAATTTAACGTTCTATTAAAGAAGTAGGAGGATATTAAAGAAAAGATTATTTAAAGAATTCGAGAAGTCGAAGAACTAAATAATAATAATAATAAAACTCTAGAGAAGGATTTAGAGGAAGAATAAGAATAAAAATAAAATATAATAAATTCTAAAGAATAACTTTAGGTAGTAAACTACTTTAATAATTTTAAATTTTAGTTTATTATATTAGAAGAAAAGCCCGAACAAAAGAAAAAAAAGAAAAAATAATCCTTTAAAACTAATTATATTTATAATAAATATTATCTACGATATTAAGAAATATATTAATTAATATATATAAATAAATATTATAAATACTATTATAATAATTTAGAAGAACGAAGGTATATCGTAAAACTAGGATATAATTATAATTAATAGAATAATTATATTAGGGATAATTACTTATAGTATTTAATTAAGAAAAAGAAAATCTAAATTTTCCCGGGTTATAATACAAATTAATAATTATAGTTATAAAACTAGGCGATTATAATAAAGAATTAAAGAGTTATAATTAAAATAAATAATATTATTATTTAACCGAAGGATATAAAAAATACTTCGAGTCTAAAAAATACTACGGATTTTTATCTTCGTTAGGTTTGAAAAGACTAGTTCCTTATATTAAAAGGAAATATAACGAGATTAATATATTAACCCTAAAATAATATTTATACTCTATATAATATAGTATATATATTCGAATACTAGTAAAAGTTAACGGATATAAAATCGTTATAATAATAAATCTAGGAGTAATTAAAAACTTTATATCCCGAATAATAATTTAAATAATTAGTTAATTAACTCGGGAAAAGAAGAAACAATACGAGTTTTAATTAACCGACGGGTTAAATCTATTAATAAAGAGAATAAATAAGGAAATATTCCCGTTATTAATTATTATTTAATATTATTATAAGGAGATTACTTTCGATATAATAAATATAATTATTTATTCTATTATTTTAGGAATACCTTAATTAAAAAAATATAATTTAATAATTAATTAGAAAATAGGAATATCTATATTTCGTATATTAAAGACGTCGTTAATATAATACTTATATATTTATAAAGGATAATTATAAATAAGAAATCGAACCGTAACTCGGTCGAAGTTTATAATACTTTATCTTCGAATAAAAATAACTTTATACGAGGATCCAATTTAATATATATTAACTAGAGAGGTTAATAGAGTAAATAAATTAAATTTTTTAAAGGTTAAAACGAACCTCTTAATATCCTTAAAAAGTATTAATAATAAAGGGATTTTTTTTAAAAAGAAATAACTATAAAAATATTACCTAAATATTAATTATAAAATTATAAAATTAAACTCGAATTAAATAATTAATTAATATTTAGACTTATTTATACTTTATTAAAAAAAGAATTCGGAGTACTTCGCGGGTATATTAACGAGAATCTTAGAAAAGAATTTATTTAAGAATTTAAATTATTAATAAATTATCTAATCCTCTTTATAATAAAAAAGAATAGAAGTTTATAATTATATATAAACTACCGGAAATTAAATAATATTATAATAAAGAATTAATACTCTTTCCTAAATATTAGCGAGTTATAAAACCGGTTTATAATAGTAAAAATCTTTATATAATTAAGTCTTCGAGGCGTATATAATCTAATTCGAATAAAGAAAAATAAAAAATAAAAAATAATCTTTAAAATTAAATACGATTATTATAAAATTTAACAATACTCTTCGAATTTATTAATATACTAGTTATCTACTAAATATTAATTAATAATATTATATAAATATATTTAAATATAACGGTAATTATATACCTCGATAATATTTTAATCTACTCTATTAATAAGGAAAAATATATTTAATATATATAAGATATTCTAATTTATTTATTACTAGCTAGACTTCTCTTTAAATTATAAAAATACGAATTTTATAAGAAAATTAATCGAATTCCTTAAATTTATTATTAATATTAAAGATATTTATATAAACCCTAAAAAAATTAAAAGTATCGAAGGAAAATTTATATTATATAATATTAAAATAATATAGAGTTTTTTAAGGTTTATAAACTTTAATAAAAGATTTATTAAAGATTACTCTAAAAAAATCTTATTATTAATGAATATTATAAAGAAAGATACCGCTTTTTAGTAAAGAGAAAAATAATAACGATTTTTTAATATATTAAAAAAAGTACATAAAAAGCCGCCGATATTATATTTCTTTTAAAGTAACGAACTAACTCGAATCGAAATTAATATTTTTAATCTCACGATAAAAGCTTATATACTCTAATAAAGAAATAATAAATAATACTCTATTATATACTATTTACGAAAGATATTATTAATAGAATAGAATTATAATATTTATAATAAAGAATTTTAATAGTAGTATTTATACTAGAGTAATAAAGAGTTTATATAGAAAATTATTTAAATTTTACTATTTTTATAAATTACAAAAATCTTCTTAACTTTATTATTATAAAATAGTTAAATCGAAGATAAATTAAATAATTAGAATTGTTAAAATAAGATAAATTTAAAATCTTCTATATTATAAGAAAAAATTACGGTCGCGCCGACGTATTTAATAAACGAGAAAATTATATAAAAGAAAAGAATATAATAACGTAATTAAATTTTATTTAATAATAAGATAAATCGCTAGTTTTAGTACGATAATTAGTAATTATACTATATGTTTTAATCCCTAGAATTATTAATATTATTTAAGAAAAATATAAAACTAATACCTTAACTAAAATATTAAGAAATTAGTAACTATAAATTAAATTATTAAAATATAATAAGAAAACTTATCTTCCTAAAAACTATCTTAAGGAAATTATTCGCGATTATTATAATAACCTAGTTTAAAGATACCCTAGAGTTATTAAAATCATAGAATTAATTTATAAAGAGTACGACGTATTAGGGTTACGATTATATATTAAGAAATATATTAAAGAATATATTTAATACTAGTAAAATAAGTCTATAAAATATATTAAATATAATTAGATCTAATTCGCTCTAGTACCGAATATATTATAGGATAATAATTTTATTATTAAAATTATTAAAATTAAAGGACCCTATTGATTTAAAAGTTTTTAATTCCGTTATAATTATTTATAATAAACTTAATATATACGTTATTATAATATTAATAAAAAAAACCTATAAGGTAGAATAAGTCGCCTTCGTCCTATTAAATTAATTAATTCGCGATTATAATATTCCGAAATCGATTATTTTTAACCGAGATAAATAGTTTACTTCTAATTCTTAGAAAATATTTATCGGCGTTATTAGAATCAAGTTACGAATATTAATTATATATTATTTTTAGATAAATAAATAAATAGAAAGAACGAACTAGATAGTAAAAGTATATTTAAAATATTATATTAATAAGAAGTAAAATAATTAAATAAGACTTTTATTAATAATTTAACTAGTATTTAATAACGACTAATCGTATATTATTCAACTTATACTATTTTTTATTAATTACGAGAAATATACGAATATATTCCAAGAATCGAGAAACGGGTTAAATATATAAAAAACTTTTATTAGCGTAAAAATCTAGGAACTTTATACGAGAATATATAAATTTAAATTAAATTAATAAATATTCAAATAAAGATAAGAGTTAATAAATATCGAAAAAAGTATTTTTAATTAAAGGAAGAGGATAAAATATATCTTTTAATAAAAAATATAAAGAGTAAAAAACTAAAGAAGAATTTAGATTATATAAAAATTAGACTATTTTCGATAAAAAGAGCTAAAGGACTAGTCGATTATAATTTTAACTTTCTAGCCGACGCTAAAATATATTTAATATTCTATTTTTTATTATTAGAACTAGTAGACTCCTTAATACTTTTATAAAATACTTTTAATTTTTTTATAAAAAAAGAAATAGAGTTTGAAGTTAAAAAGATTTTAGAAAAATAAAATTGAGATTACCTCGTTAAATAAAAAGAATATAACGTATTAAAGAATATTTAGAAGTTAAATATAAATTTTAGGAATTATCTAAATCTCTTATAAAGATTTTATCTAGAATAAAAAATATAATTAATTAATCGAATTTATCCTTAAATTATAATTACTTTAAAAATATATTAAATAAAAAATCGTTAGGTCTAGGATTAATACTATCGACCTCTTTATATTTTTTTAATTTAATAATTTTTTTTAACTCGCCTTCGACGAGTTATTTTTCTTTTTTTTCTAGTAATTTGACTTTAATTTAAAGACGAGTCTATTTAATTAATATTATTTTAACTTCTTTAATTTCTCTTTTTATAATTTCCAAAAATAAGTTTATTTTATAAATAAAAAGGATACTAGGTTATATTCCTACTTAATATAAATATACTTTATATATTTATCCGAATAATCTCTAATCTTATATTTCTTAGGATATTATTTCTCGATATAATATTAATAAATATATATAATTAATTTTAAATTAAAGAGAGATTTATAAAAGTATAATTTATAATAATAAAATAAAGAAGAGATAGAGTTAGATATTTATTATAATTAATAATTTACTTCCGGAATAAAAGTTTCGGAAGGGGGATCTAATATTATAAATATTATATAATATTAAAATTACCCGGCGAAAGAGTATAATAAATATTAATATAAAATTATTTACTATAGTTAAAGAGTAAATAAAGTAAATAAAGTCTTATTTATTATACTCGAGGAGTAAATAAAATAAATAAATTACTTTTAATATAATTTCCTTCTTATTATACTATACTAAGACTAGCTTTATAGTAACTACTAAATACAATATATAGATCCTATATAGAGAGTATACGGCGTGGTTACGTTATTTATATTATAGTATTATATTATAGTTTCCGGTACTCCGGAGCCTCTTTAGAAATAAGAGGCTTAGAGCCCTCGCTCTAACTCTTTAGAGATTAATTCTATTATTTAAATATAGAGATCATTCTCCTACTAAGGCTTTATACTCGCTCTTATATTATTATAAATACCCTAGGTACTATGGCCTAATACTTCTACTATATAAATAATATATTCTTTAATAAATAAAAGTTTCGTATTTAATTTCCTTTAAAACTTTTAATTATAAATTCTAAATATAGATATTTATTAAATTATTAATTAAGTTTATTAAATTTATTTAGTTATATTTAATTATTTATATAAAAACTATTATTTATTAATTTTTAATACTCCTCTCTAAGAGAATTAACCTAGGTCTTATCGACGTTATATTAAAATATTAAACGAAGAGCCTTAATACTCGAGGGCGAGACGTATAAAGGAGAAATATCACTAATATAAAAAAGAATTAAAAAATTAAATACTTTAAGAGAGTACTTAATAAAAGTTTAAAATATCGCGGTCGATATATAAAAGTATAATTATAATAAAAGGTATAAATCAAAATCGTTTAATAAGATATAATTATAGTTAGTAGAATAATAATATTAAAAATAACTATATATAGTACCTAGTTAAAGAGAGGGAGAATTAAGACTTCCTAGGTTATAATAAAGATTAATAATTATAATTACGAAATTAAAAAATATATAATAAAGAATTAAAATATTATAATTAAAATAAATAATATTACTATTTAATCGAAGATTACGAGAGGTACTTCGAGTTTAAGAAGTATTATAGATTTTTATTTTCGTCGGGAAAACTTAATACCTTATATTAAAAAGAAATATAAAGAGATTAATATATTAACCCTAGAATAATATCTATATTTAATTTAATACGGTATATATATATAAATACCGGTAAAAGTTAACGAATATAAAGTCGTTATAATAATAGATTTAGAAGTAACTAGTAATTTTATATCTCGAATAATAATTTAGGAAATTAACTTATTGACTCAAGAAAAAAAGAAATAATATAAACTTTAATTAACCGACGAGTCGAAACTATTAATAAGAAAAGTAAATAAGAAAATATTCTTATTATTAATTATTATTTAACGCTACTATAAGGATATTACCTTCGATATAATTAAGATAATTATTTATTATATTATTCTAGGGATACCTTAATTAAAGAAATATAATTTAATAATAAATTAGAAAATAGAAGTATTTATATTTTCGTATATTAAAGATATCGTTAATATAATACTTATATATTTATAAATAATAGTTATAAATAGAAAGTTAAATCGTAGCCTAGTCGAAACCTATAATACTTTATCTTCGAATAAAAATAATTTTATACGAGGATCCGATTCGATATATAATAACTAAAGAAGTAATAAAGTAAATAAATCAAAATTTCTAAAAATAAAAACGAACCTCTTAATATCTTTAAAAAGTATTAATAATAAAAATATCTCTTTTAGAAAAAGATAACTATAAAAGTATTATTTAAATATTAATTATAAAATTATAAAATCGAACTCGAACTAAATAAATAATTAATATTTAGACCTATTTATACTTTATTAAAAAAAACCCGGAGTACTTCGCGGGTATATCGACGAGAATCTTAAAAAATAATTTATTCGAGAATCTAAATTATTAATAAATTATCTAATTCTTTTTATAATAAAGAAGAATAGAAGTTTACGATTAATATAAATTACTAAAAGTTGAATAATATTATAGTAAAAAACGATACTCTTTATTAAATATTAACGAGTTATAGGATCGGTTTATAATACTAAAAATCTTTATATAACTAGATCTTCGAGGCGCGTATAATTTAATTCGAATAAAAGAAGGCGAGGAATAAAAGATTATCTTTAAAACTAAATATAATTATTACGAATATTTAATAATAACCTTCCGATTTATTAATATACTAGTAACTTACTAAATATTTAATTAATAATATTATACGAGTATATTTAGATATAACGATAATTATATACCTCGATAATATTTTAATCTACTTTATTAATAAGAAAGAATATATCTAATATATATAGAATATCTTGATTTATTTATTACTAACTAGACTTCTTTTTAAATTAAAGAAGTATAAATTTTATAAAAAATTAATCGAATTCTAAGAATTTATAATTAATACTAGAGATATTTATATAAGCCCTAAAAAAATTTAAAGTATCGAAGAATAATTTATACTATATAATATTAAAACGATATAAAGTTTTTTAAGATTTATAGACTTTAATAAAAGATTTATTAAAGATTACTCTAAAAAAACTTTATTATTAACGGGTATTATAAAGAAAGATACTATTTTCTAATAAAGAGAAGAATAATAATAATCTTTTAACGTATTTAAAGAGGCCTATAAAAAACCGCCGGTATTATATTTTTTTCGAAGTAATGAATTAGCTCGAATTAAAATTAATACTTTAGACTTTATAATAAAAGTTTATATACCCTAATAAAAAGATAATAAATAATACCCAATTATATACTATTTACGAAAGATATTATTAATAAGATAGAATTATAATATTTATAATAAAGAGTTATTAATAATACGCTACGGAATAGGGAAGAGAAGAGATAAAAGTAACCTCTATTCCCTTCCCCGGAGTAGGGAAGGGAATAAATAGGGAAGAGAAGAGAATACTAAAAGAAAATAAAGAAGGGAAGGGATTCCTTATTATTCCCTATCCTTACTCTCTCTATAAGGCTGATATTTATAGCCGACTAACGCGTACCCTAATTATACTAATCTTTATCCTAACCCTAGGTTATACTAGTTATTCTAATATATTCTTAATTTCTTTAACTAGATATATATTCACGACTTATTATAAGGAAAGTAGACGTGATATATTAAGATTTTATTACGTTAGGTATTATAGAATATTAATATTTCCTTTATATACCCCCGTTAGATTTTTTAATAATCTAATATCCTTCGATTAAATAATTATACGCTTAGCGTATATAGTAGTAAGATTCGCTACTATAAATTCTAAAAATTAGTATATTTAGTAATATAATAGGCTTAATATTTACTAGAAAGTAATATAATTATATAGTACTCCGTCGTCTTTTATAGTATCTCTAGAGTAGTTACCTACTATTAGAAACTATAGCCGAATTATATATCTTATATAATCTCTCGAACTAGATATTAAAATAATAGTTTAGGAATAAAAAGCTTAATAGTTTTTTAATAACGTCGAATCTAGCGAAGTATAACTACTAGTAATAAATTAATATATTAATTAAGATAAAACCAAGTGAAAAAACGAAATATTTACGTCCTTAATTTATACGGCGTCGACGGGCTATAGGAATAACTCCTATTTTTTATCCCCGCTTCTTAACCTACCTTCGTAGGGTTTTCGTTATAACTAGGGCTTTTTAAATTATTAAAGGGCGTATACTAGGGCCTTTACTATTATTTTAAATTAGGTTTATACCCGAAAACTAAACTAGATCTCCGCTTATATCCTTTACTTTCACTATATTAACAGATTAATATAATAATTACGATAAATCTGGAATAAAAAGTAATATATTTACGGTTTATAAATTTTTTTAGGGGCTAGGATTTCTCCCTTTTTTAAACTTGGGATTTCTTAACCCTAGGGACTATAAATAATAATAGATTAATATAATAATTACGATAAAGTTACGATATAAACTAAATATTTCTTATTTTAAGCTTTCGCTACTATTTTAACTAAAGTAATATATTAATATATTAATTAAAATAATATAAGGAAAAAAGGTTAGGAAAATTATTACCTAGAGCTTTACTTTAGATTAAACCTACGGTATTCTTTTTCTTCTTTATCTCTTTATCTTTACGAGCTTTTTAATTTATAAATATTTTATTTTAAACGGTTAAACGCGTAGATTTTCTTTTATTAGGTACTTTAAGATCTTCGAGTTTTAATTAATTAATCTATATTAAAGCTTTCGAATTATAGTTAATATTAACTCGTATTTTAGTAGAACGCGTAGGTTCTTTATCTAATAAACTCGTAACGGAATCCGGCTCTTTTTATTTAATACCTAACTTTTACTATTTAACTATATACTCGGTCTCCGTAATAAAGTATTATTTATATAGTAGAGTACGATGTTTCCCCTTATAGTACGAATAGAATTAATTTTAGTCTAAGTAAAGAAGATAAAATAAATAATTAATAAATAAATTATATTAATATTAATAGTTATTATCGGGTAGATTATATTTATTAGGTTTAAACGGACTCGTATATAAAACTATATTTAGAGCCGTTATAATTAAAGTAACTAATAGCGGGTTACTTATATAGTTATATATATTAATTCTAGGTTTTTCCGGATTATAGTATATTATAGATTCTTTATTATATATAAAATCGTCGAATACGAACCTATCTAAAGGAATATCCGAGCGATACTATAATTTATAAGAATAATTAATATTTTTATCTTAATTTTTATATTAATAACCTTACCTATTTAATATCTTTATATATATTTACTTAGAGCTATTATATTGGATAGTTTATAGAGGAGGCGTTTTCTATATTTTATAGCTTTAATTAATACTATTTATCCTAGACTTTACCCTAGTAACTTTACTATAATATTATCTAGCGATTAAATAGCTTCGGTTTAGGTAGGTAGTAGAGGAACTATTAATTATAATCTATATATAATATTAATACTATTTATCCTAATCTTTATTCTAAGGACTTTACTAGGTTAAAATCGGGTAATCTTTTAAGAGAAGACCTTACGTATAATAATAAAAGATATAATAATAGTAAGTATTACGATAGCTAGGCGTTTTATTAATAAATTCCTTAATTATATTTAATTTCACCTTATTTATAACGACGAAAGAATTAGGGGATATAGAGAAGAAAGCGCCTATATCGGTCGTTAGAAACTAATTATACTAATCTATATACTAATAAATATACTACGTCTTATTTTCGATTAATTAAAGATTCTTAGAGTAGTATTATTAATATAGTTTAAATATTAGGGTAAGGTTAAGGTATAAGGTAAATAGGATAATAAGATCTATAACGTTAAAAGCGGGATTCTAAATTAACGCCGTTATTATTTATTTCTAGTCGATTAATAAAATATTTTATACCTACGGTATAGACTTCTATCTTAATCTAGTAAACTATAGAAACTAATAAAGTTATTTATTAATTTTCATATATACCTAATTTAAATAACTTAATTTATAAGAAAATCGTAAATTAAAAATTTATAGCTCGAAGAAAGACTATACTAGATTACTAGGTATAAAGATTAAAATAAAGATAATAACCTCTTAAACTATATATATATCTTATAATATATCTTTAGTCAATAGATATACTCTTTAACTATTATATAAAATATATATCCTTTAGGGCTAAAGTAATCCGTTTATTATAAATCGTATAAAGATTAGATACTATAATCGAAGTTAATTATTATATCGGTAGAGATAATTTATAACTTATTTATAAACTCCTCGATTAATATCGTTTTTACGGCTTTTTATAACGCGTTTAGCGCCGTAGATTAGATCCGAAAATAACGTTTATATAACGTATATATAATTTCGCGGATAAGGCGCGTAAAGGATAATTTCGGGATTAAAAGATCGGTTATTTATTAAAGAAACCTAATTTCTTATAAAGTAACGATTAATAAACTTAACGAATTCGAGTTTAATATAAAGAAATCTTATTTATTACTATTCTTTAATCGTTTATTTTATACCGCGACTTTCTTTACCCGAGTTTTTTTAGGAGGAATTTTATATATATTAAATACTTTTTTTACTATCTTTAGACTCCGCCGGTTAATAAGGGATTAAAAGCCTCGACTAGTTATCGCGGTATTATATAAACCGTTAAGAAGTTTAATATTAATATTAACTATATTTTCTATAATAATAAAAGGTATAATTATAAATATTAGTTAATAAGGATTTAGTTAAGTTTCGGTAGGAATTTACGAAAAAAAGTATAGATATCGGATAAATACGTATTTATAATTACTATAACGGGTAACCTAACTTATTATATATAAAAGAGTTATAAATCTACTTTATTATTATATTTTATTAGATACTTTTATCGTAAAGTATTCCTCGGTTATAAAACGTAGTTTACCTAGATAAACTATATAATTATAATATAACTATTAAATCCTTTTACTTTTCTACTCTCTTTATTTATCCGTATAATTCGTATTTAGAATATTTTAAAGTAATAGTTTCGCCCTAAAGAGCTTTATATATAACTAGTATTTTTCTCCTCTTAATATAATACCCCGGGATACCTCGTTTACGGTAAAGGTTTCTACCGAACGTTTTACGATTAAAAGTAGCGACTACCGTTATTATATATATAAAGTAGAAATAATTATCGATTTCCTCGTATAATTTTATTTATAGTAGTAGTATTATAACTAAAAGAGGAAATATAAAACTAATAAAATAAAGAGCTAGATATTTAATTTCTTATAAACCTTATAAAAATTAACTCCGGAGTAGGAGTATTTCGACTATAATATTATAATAAATACTAGGGAGCCGAGGAATATTTATAAAAGATATAACTATACGGTATTAAGGATTAATATTATAAATAGTATAAAAACGTACCTCGAATTAGGGAAATATAAAAGGAAAGTTTTAATATATAAAATAAAACCGATTTAAAATATACTTTTATTTAAAGACTAGATATATTATTATCCTTTTAGATAATAAGTATAAAGATTAATATAAATTCCTAATTATATAATTTAGAGGACTAAAAGAAAGGTTAATATATTAAAATTTAACGACTAAGAAGTAACTAAAGAGGATTTCTTTAAATTATTCGTATAAATAATTATCGGGCTTAAACTCTCTTTACGATTTATTAATAATATCGATTTATAACGAGTATTTAAATTTATTAATATTTAATTTACTCTCCCTTCTATATTAATAATTAAAAACTATATAATAAAGAAGTATTAAAAGATTTAATTTCTTCTCCTTTAGAATTTATTTAACGACGGTATTAAAGTTATTTTTATACTAGATTTATAGTCTTCTAAAAACCGGTAGAGCTATATAATTATAAATATATACTTCATCGACTAGCGATAATAATATTACGAGGTACTTTTAACTTTTAAATTTATAAAAGGTAAATATAGTAATAGAAGTCTAGTTAAGTACCTAAATATTATTATCCGTCGTTATAATTTAGGGGACCGTATTATATCGATTATTATAAATAACGCCTCTAATAATACTATAATATATTAATTACTCGAGACGATATCCGTAGAGGAGAGTATATAGTTTATAATTATAAAAAAGGAATTTAAATACGAGCTTCGCGAAGTTTATAACGAATTAGGCTTTTTTACGAATACTAGAATTTATCGCGTCCCGTATTTTTCTTATATTATTTAACTAGGCTTAAAGGAACTTTTTAATATTATTAAAATTTTATTAATAAATAAAGATTTTTAGAAGGATTAAAACGAAAAAATAAATAAATAGGAGTTTTCTAAAATAAGAAAAGAACCTAGGATCCTATTTATTTTTATAAAAGTACGTATTCTTAATTTTATATTAATCTTTATACCTACTTTTATTTATTTATTAAATTTAGAGTATATAGATTCGTAAAGCCTCTACCTATTTTAATAAAAGTAATTAACGGCGCGAGCGCTTTTAAGATATCTAAAAAAGGTTTAATAACGAGAAATATTAATCGGCTAGGTTAATTTAGGGATAAAGAATATATAATAAAAAATACCTAAACGAATTTATTACGTTAAAGCTCTTCTAGGATATAGTAATTAAATAGGACTTAATATATTATATATTAATCCGGGCCCGAAAATTAAGGCCGGTATTAAAAGAGTTTTTTCGCGAGTAAAGGGAGTAGTTATAAATAAATAATAACGAATAAATTTAAATAAATTACTTTATCGAGTTTAATAAACCGTTTTATTAATATACGTAAACGATTAATACCTTATATACGCCGATTATTTATATAATCTTTTCGGTCTATAATACTCTCTTTAATTATTTTAAGAATAAGGAGAAAAAACTTAAAATTAAAAATATAAATTAGAAAAGGTTTATATTAATAGGTTTAAAGAAGATTTAGGTTAAACTAAAATAATATTATTCTTAAACCTAATTAATTTTAAGCGGCCTATATAATATAATAACTCTTTTAAACTTTATTAAAAAGGCGATTATACTCTAGGGTTAAGATTAGAATAAAGAGATTAATAAAGAGTAAGAGGATTACTATTAGAAATAATTTAAAGAGTAGTTTAATTAGCGTATATTTATTATTAATTAAGAGAAAGTATATATTAAAAGAGATATCGGTATAAATACTCTTAAACGTTTTATTAAGGGTAAAAAGAAGACGTCGATTCCGAAGAGTCGGAGTAATAAATTTTAAAGCTACTACGAAACGAGTAAATCTACTATTTATATTAATCTTTATATTAATAATTATATCGGCTAATCTAATATAGGATTTAATAATAAAAATAAATCTATACTCGATAAATAAAAAGAAATTTCGTTATATTATAATTATCTCTTTTATACCGCCCGTAATATTCTAGTTATACCTTCTACGGGGGTTAAATACGAGCGAGTATTTAATATTATTAATTAATTATATTTAGCCTAAAAGTCTTATAGCCTAGAAACCTTCTCGGTTTTAATAATCCTTAATCGCTTTTAATTTAAAAAGAACGAAATAATAATATTATAATAAGACCTAGATTAGGAAGAGATAATAATATTTAAAGAATACGAAGTAGAGGTAAAAAGACGGGAAAAGGATATAATAAAGAGCGAGGACGAAGATTTAATTAATAATATAAATAAAGGCTAATTTAATAACTTTATAGAAAAAGAATTTAAAGAATCTTTTAAAACTCCTATTATTAATCTAATTTATAAAGAAAGAAGAGTTAAAGAATATAATTTTAATCCTTAAATAAGACCTCCTATAATAATACCGTAAATAGAATATTAATATTATAAATAAACTCGAGAAGGCGTAAAAGATAAATTTATAAATTTATAAACGAGATTTTCCGAGTATATAATAAACTAGAGTTCTTCGAAACGTTTATATTCGACCTAAAACTCTACGTTAAAAAATTTAATAATAAAGAAGAAATCGAATATAGGATTATTTTTATAAATAATATCTAGGCTTTATATAATAATTAAACGTCTAGATTATAATAACTTAAAGTCTATATAAGGAAATAAATCTTAATAACCGATTTTATTAAAATTAGTTAAAGAGGCTAGACTTTTCTAAAAATCTTTATAAAGTAATAAAAATATAGGTAGGACTTTAAAGAATAAAAGAAGATAAAATAAGAGCTAGAATTATAATTAATAATAAAATATAAATAAGATTAATATAAAGATTAGTATAATAATAATAAGAGCCATTATATTAATAAATTCCCGGGTATTTTAGTACACTAGTTATAAATATTAATCTAGGTAGTTAGTCGTATCTAATAGAAATATATCTAGGAATTTAAACGAATTTATTATCTCTTTCTAATCTCGGGGTGGCTTCGTAAACTTCTTAAACTAAATAATTCGTTCTAGCTCTTTTTCGAGCTTCTTATATTTACTAGATTTCTAAAATACCTTTACCCTCTTTATTTTCTCGGTATACTCCGGTTTAAAAAGTATCTCGAATACTTTTTTTACGCCTTCCCCGTCTTTATTTAATATTTATCTATATTTAATAAAATCGTAATTATTAGGTTATAACTAATTAGGTCCTAGTATCGTAACTTATTTATAATTATCCTCGTTTAACGCCGCGTACTTATTTATTCCTCGGATATCCTATTAATTTCCGTTAAATAATTTATAAATCTTTAGATTTATAATAAACTAAGAGGCTATATTACGTTATAATACGCGCTCGAGTTTATTAAAGACTTTATTAAATCGTAGTAAATATTTCTATAACCCTTTACGTATACGTTAACCTATAATTAATATTAAATAATATATAGATTAATATAAAAATATACTAGATAGTTATTTCTTCGTATATATAAGAACCCTATATATTTATATTTCTTTAGCGAATATTTATCGTAGTATTTAATCTTCGTTTATAGCGATTTAAATATTATAATCTAGTATCTTCGATAATTACTATAAATTACTCGTACTATACTTTATTAGTTTAATATAACGGTAATTATATACCTCGATAATATCTTGATCTACTTTATTAATAAGGAAGAATATATTTAATATATATAGGATATCCTAATTTATAATTAATATTAAAGATATTTATATAAGCCCCGATAAAATTAAGAGTATTAAAGAATAGTTTATACTATATAATATTAAAATAATATAAAGTTTCTTAGGATTTATAAATTTTAATAAAAGATTTATTAAAAAGTACTCTAAAAAGGCTTTATTACTAATAAATTTTATAAAAAAGAATATCGCTTTTTAATAAAAGAGAGAATAATAATAATTTTTTAAAATACTTAAAGAGGCCTATAAGAAACCGGCGGTATTATATTCCTTTTAAAATAATAAACTAGCTCGAATTAAAACCGATATTTTAAATTTAATAATAGACGCTTATATACTTTAATAGAAAAATAATAAATAATACTCTATTATATATTATTCCAAGAAAATATTATTAGTAGAATAGAATTATAATATTTATAATAAAGAATTATTAATAGTAATATCCTTACTAGAATAATAAAGGGTATACGTAGAAAATTACTCGAATCTTATTATCTTTATAAATCATAAGAATCTTCTTAATTTTACGACGATAAAATAGTTAAATCGAAGATAAGTTAGATAATCAAAATTATTAGGATAATATAAATTCAAGATCTTCTATACCCTAGGAAAGGATAACGATCGTACCGATATATTTAATAAATAAGAAGATTATATAGAGGATAAAGACGTAATAATATAACTAGTCTTTATTTAATAATAAAATGAATCGCTAGTCCTACTATAATAATTAATAATAATACTATATATCTTTATTCCCGGAATTATTAATAATATTCGGAAGAATTATAAAAACAATACTTTAATAGGGACGCTAAGAAATTAATAACTAAAAACTAAACTATTAAAATATAATAAGAAAACTTATCTTTTTAAAGGATATTTCAAAGAAATTATCCGCGATTATTATAATAACCTAGTTTAAGGATATCTTAAAGTTACTAAAATTATAAAACTTATTTATAAAAAATACGACGCGCTAGGATTAGAGTTATATATCGAAAAATATATTGAAAATATATCGAATATTAATAGAATAAGTTTATAAAGTATATTAAATATAATTAAATCTAATTCGCCTAGGTATTAAAGATACTATAAAATAATATTATAATAGACTTCGTTATTAAATTATTAAAATCGAAAAATCCTATTATAATAAAGGCCTTTAACTCTATTATAATAAGTTATAATAAATTTAATAAATACGTTATAATAATATTAATTAAGAAGATTTATAAAGTAGAATAAATTAATTTATATTACTAGATTAATTAATTAAGAATTACGGGATACCTAAATTAATTACCTTTAACCGGGATAAATAATTCACTTCTAACTACTAAAAAATACTAATGAATACTATCGGAACCAAATTAAAAATATTAACTATATATTATTTATAAATAGATAAGTAAATAAAGCGGACGAACTAAACGATAAAGATATAATTACGATATTACGTTAATAAGAAGTAGAATAATTAGGTAAGACTTTTATTTATAACTTAATTAATATTTAATAATAACTAGTCTAATATAATAAAACTTATATTATTCTTCGCGAATTATAATAAATATATTAATATATTTCTTAAACTTAAATAAAGATTAAACGTATAAAGAGCCTTAGTTTATATAATTAATATAAAGATATTATATTAAGATATATAATCCTAGATTAATTAAATTTATACTCGGACTAAAAGAATAGTAGATAAATATCGAAAAAAGTATCCTTAGTTAAAGGAGGGGGATAAAATATATCTTTTAATAAAAAAAATAAAAAGTAAAAGACCGAGTAAGAAATTAAATTATATTAAAATTAGATTGTTTTCGATTAAGAAGAGTAAAGGACTAGTTAATTATAAACTAAATCTTCTAGCCGACGTTAAAATATATTTAATATTCTATATCTCTTTATTAAAATTAATAAATTCTATAATACCTTTATAAAAGACCTTTTATTTTTATATAAAAAAAGAAATAAAATTCGAGGTCGAGGAAATTCTAGGATTCGATTATATAAATTAGAAATACCTTATTAAATAAAAAGAGTATAACGAGGTAGAAAATATATAAGAATTTAATATTAATTTTATGAATTATTAATAACTCTTTACGGAGTTCCGTTAATATTAAAAAAGGAATAAATAATACCTAATTAATTAAAATCGGGGGATAACTCGAAGAGCTCGGATAAAATATTAAATAAGAGATCGTTAAAAATAATAATATTAACGGTATTAATTACTTATTTATTTAATTCTAGCTCCTTAATATTTTAAAACTCTCGTTTTATTAATCTTTCCTTCTCCGCCTCTATTTTATTATATTAAGATTATAAACGAATAAACTTCGCTTATATAACTTTTATTTTAAATTATAAATCCTTCCTCGTTTTTTCTATACGACGTATCTCCTCCGGTAATATTATAAGGTCGTATTTCCTATCGTTATATATATACCGAGTATACCGGTTTAACCTAGGATTAATTTTATATTCTTTAAAATTTAATATATAATTTTTATATAAATATATAACTATAATAAAAAGAGTTAAAATAAACTCTTTACGATTAATAATAAAAAACTTAAATCTCTCGATTCAACGGGGAGGTATTAGAAAGAATAATTTAATTTCCGAGGATAAAAGTCGGAGGGGGGGGGTTAATATTACGATTTTAATATAAAATTAATTAAACCCACGATAAAGGTAACTACGATTATAATCGTAATATTAATTAAGCGACTATTTATAGTAGTTTTTAATAATTATATTATTATAAAAAATTATAAAGGTCTTAATACGATTTTCTTTTATTATATAAATAACGTATTTTTAAATAAATAAGAGCTTCGTATTTAACTTTCCTTAAGACTTTTAATTATAAATTCTAAATATAAATATTTATTAAATTATTAATCAAGTTTATTAAATTTATCTGTTTTTATTTAACTACTTATACGAAGCCTATTATCTACTAATTCTTAATACTCCTCTCTAAGAGAACTAACCTAGGTCTTATCGATATTATATTAAAGTATTGAACGAAGAGTCTTAATAAATATATCCGGTATTTTATATCTTTTTACTAGAGCTAGCGGACTTCATATTACTTTTATAAAATATATTTCGTTTTTAAATTAAAGAAGAAACGGAATTCGAGGTCGAAAGAATTTTAAAATAATAAAATTAGGACTACTTTATTAAATAAAAAGAATATAATAAATTAGAGAATATTTAGAAGTTATTTATTAATCTTGTTAATTATTAGGAACTCTTATAAGAGTTTTAGAAATAGAAATTTAATTAAGATAATTAAAGGTCCTAAAAGAGAACGCGCTAGAATTAAAAAACTTTTCGATACTAGAGGTATCGACGATAATATACTCTATTTTATTAAATTTCTTAAATTCTTTTAAATACTCTAACTCCTTTATATTTATAAAATCTTTATCGAATATCTTTTATTTATACTCCTTTAGGAATTTCTTTTATTAATAAAATCTTTTTAACTTCGTATCTTTTTAATAAATAATTTCGTTCGCCGCGGTAACGACCTCGTTGATTATTTCTTATATAATTTTAATTATTTCTTTTTTAACTTTAAGTACTTTAGAGCCTTATTAATATTTAAGAAATTAATAACCGGTTCTAAAAACTCGTATTTTTTCCTAGTTTTAATATACTCCCTATATTTCTTCGATAAATAGAATAATCGATATTCTATTTAATATATCGCGTAGCGCGTATAAATAACTATAGTTATAATATTAATAAAAACGATTTATTCCTATAAATTATTACGTTATTTTATTTAACGAGAAGATATAAGATTATTTTTAAAAATAAAAAAGATTAGAAAAGAGAGGTAATATTATAAATTAAAATTCTTTTCGAACCTGAATATATTTAATATATTTAATAAACTAAGGAATTATTTATTACTCGATATAATATATAGGTTAATAAATAGAGTAAATATTTAATTATTTAATAAGAGAATAAGAGAATAAATAAATAAGTCGATAAATAATAAAATTTTATTTCTTTATATAAATTACGTATTTTCCTAGTAGATACGGTGCGGAATAGGGAAGGGAATCGGTCTTTTTTACTCTATTCCCTTCCCTTCTTTAGGGAAGGGAATTTTTTTTATATTAATATTTGTCCTAATTTTTTAAATTCTCTTCCTCGATTTTCGAAAAAGTCAAAATTCCCTTCCCTGTTCCGCAGCGTACTAGTAGATAAGAACTTCGTATTTAACTTCCCTTAAAATTTATAATTATAAATTCTAAATATAGACGTTTATTAAATTATTAATTAAATTTATTAAATTTATTTAGTTATATTTAATTATTTATATAAAAACTATTATCTATTAATCTTTAATACTCTTTTCTAAGAGTATTAACCTAGGTCCTATCGACGTTATATTAAGATATTGAACGGAGAAGTCTTAATAGTATTTTATATTTATCTAAAAATATAAATTCTACTATTTACTATAACTTATCTATTCTTTATCTAATTCTTGAAATTTATAAGTTATTATAATTTTAATAACCGCCTCTATCTTTTATTTGTATAATTTATCTAGCTAAGAGTTATGAGTACTATTATAAATCTTACATTAGGTGTGTGTGGTATGGATCTATTATGCCAAGAAGTCGCAACGATTTTGCACACGCTAAATTGCCAAGAATTATCATTGATTTTGCACACGCTAAATCAAAGGGTTATAAAATCAGATAGTTTCATGCGATGTATGCGCCGCATTACCCACATCATGCGGTCACAAAAGGTGTGTTGTCAACCTCGCTTATGGAACCGATGCGAACAAAACAACTACGAGGTTCTATCAAAGGATTATCCATTGATTACATCCACGTGCGGCTGAAGGAGATTGGCCACCACTTATTGACTGGATTGGTTCGACCAACCAACATCTCGACACTAATCCATATTGTTGTTCTACACTCTTGACACAAGTAATGAAATAGGCGGACGCTTTCGCCCTTGCCGGCCCAAACAAGACGTTATACCAATGTAACGCAGTTGATGTTCGAGACCGCAATCTACTCATGTGGGAGCTGCTATTCTCATGCAAGTGGCCATCATGCGAGGGACAATAGGACGGCTCGTGTCAATCCTATGAGCCGGCTTTGTTACGACAGATAAGGCGCCGCTTGAACAGATGTCGATTTCTTGGGGCAGTAAATACCAGCTGTCTGATACTGTAATAAAACTGACTACGTAAGTTCTGAAAGAAATGTAGCAAGATACATAAGTCAGGCCTGCGAAGGTGGTTTAGCACCGTTCTGCCAGACATTCCAGATTGGTGAACGCTACATTTTGGGAAGACAATAGCATCTCAACAACCATGGACTATCTCACTTCTGCCTCTTCTTGGATGAGCTCGAATGCTACGACTTCACCGCACTCGCGATGACTCTTTGTTTCGTTGTCGCAGTAGGCAGCTCTTTTTTCTCCTCCTATACTTGTCTTGGGTCCATACCGGGGCCTTGGCTGGCCAAGCATACCAGACTATGGTTGCTTCAGGCACTTCGCTCTGAAGAATGCGCACAAAGATATCTGAAAGCTAGCGAAACGTACGGTACGAGCTATGACTATTCTGACAGCCTTGCATTCCGACCTACATGTGGTTTTTAGGTATGACCTCTGACAGAAAGCGTCTTCTGGGTCCGTTGGCACGCGTCGGACCTAATCACCTCATGACCAGCGATCCAGAGATATTCCGCCATGTCCTCGGAGCACGCTCTACTTACGAACGTGGTGGCTGGTTTGACTGCCTCAGAATTGATCCTCACCAGCCAGATTTGATAATCGAACGAGATCGAACAACCCATAACGCCTTACGTGCCCAAATGGCTGCCGGAGTAAGTCTCACTGAAAATTTTGTTGAAGACCGTCTAATGCAAGCCTACTCGTACGACGGAAAAGGCGTGGAAGGATTTGATAGTACGATAGATGAGAATCTAGACTGTTGGGTCAAGTATATCGAGGAGAACGCGCTGTGCGCTCCAGGCGCAACCAAGGAGTTCGATATAGCCCGTAGTATTCAATGGCTACTGTTTGACATGGTCTGCTGTCTCTGTTTCGGCTATCCAGTAGGGTTCGTGGAAAATTACGATGACTGCTACCACATCCAGAAAACTTTGGAAGAACGGCTTCCAATTGTGGAAAAATTTGCAGTAATGACTGGAATGAACGTGTGGATCAAAATTATATCATACCTTCCATTTTTTCATCGTGTGCTTCCCTCCTCTCGAGACAAGGATGGACTTGGTGCAATTTTAGGGGTAAAGTTCTTTTATGCATTTTAATCCTATCCCAAACCCGTCCATAATGTCTGACTACATCTGAAGCTAGCAGAGAAGGCCGTCTACCGCTGTAATGATCCAGATTTTGAACCCCGTAAAGACCTTCTTGAGTCTTAGCTACGACATGGCTTGGACCAGAGCCAGGCCGCCTCTGAGATAACCATCGCGCTGTATGTCCGCTCTGCATTTTCCCCGTGCGACTGCTGACCTGGCGAGCTTCGCTGGTTCTGACACAACTGCAACCTCTATCCGTGCCCTGCTCCTCCATATAATCACTAATCCTTTGGTATACGCCAAAGTTCAAGCGGAGATCTACGCCGCCGTGACGAGCGGCGAGCTCTCAGCCCGTGTCTCGACCTCGAAGCTCGCGCATTAGTCTACCTGCAAGCATGCATCAAGGAAGGTCTCCGTGTCTTTCCGCCCATCACAGCGCTCCGTGAACGTGTCGTACCAAAAGGTGGAGATATCTTGCATGGCACCTTCATTCCCGGCGGTACCAACATAGGACTCAACCTGCCCGGACTCCTTATGAATGAGGTATTCCTTCCTGACCCCAAGGTCTTCCGGCCAGAGCGCTGGCTCGAAGCAGGTCCGGAGCAACTGCGGAGCATGGAGCGTGTACATGAATTGGTCTTCAATTGGGGTTTCACGCGATGCTTAGGGATCAAGCTAGCGTCTACCATGACCAGCAAATTCTTCGTCGAGGTGGGCCTCGAGAAAGCTTCGAGTAAGCTATGACCACTGACATTTGCATCTAGGTTTTCCGTCGCTGGGGTATCACTGTCACCAACCCGCAAAATCCGTGGAGCAGTCGAAGCCATGGCATATTCTACCAAAAGGATTTCCACGTGCGCATAACGCCTCATGGCAAAAGTGACACTTTGTGAAATAGGAACAAAGTATGTTTCTCCAGGAAAACCTCTTGTACGTTTCAAGGCTGCTTTAATTGTTGCTCCCATACATGCCCTATCGCTGTGCCTGACTACTGGACCGCCGGCGTCGCCCGAATAATACGCGGCTATAACCTCGGCCACTATTCAAAGAATACAAACAAAACCACAACACCATTGTACTAGCGCCATTAGGAATCGAACCTAATATGATATATATTGAAACCCAGCAAACGACTCACAACCAATAGGCGTCCGGCCCCCGGACAGGAACATTTCGGGAGATTATCCCATAGGTTTCGAACCAACACTACCGGGCGTAAGGGAACTCTAAAACCCTGCGGCCAATAGCGCAGCCAAAGAATACAAACAAAACCATAACACCATTGTACCAGCGCCATTAGGGATCGAACCCAATATGATATATATTAAAACCCAGCAAACGCTTTTCTGATATGGGGGGTGGTCTATCTAAGGAAATAGGGGGTGTTTTCTAAGGAAAAGAGGGTATCTCTGTATCACGACCCCTTTATTATCTCAATGCAAGTTATGAACGGTTTATGGATTCTATGAATTTTATGCAAACCGTTCCAACTATTAGTTCCAACTAGCGACAAATTGCTAATAACTAGCGTTAACAGTTGGTAGTTGGTTTGGCCCCGAAACTGAACCAAATGTACTAAAAACTAGTGTAATTAGTTGGGTTTGGGTCAAAATCGAACTAGTTAAACTGTTGCGAACACTGACGAGAGCCATCTAATTGCAGCATAAGAGCCGGCTTACTGTAGCATAAGTACTGCAAGTTGTTGCTAAGCCGGAGAAAGAATGTTTTTGAGAAATCAGGTGGTTACCTGCAGTAGCGCCGCTAGCGTAACGATACAATGGAATATTACCAACCAACTTTTTTATTAAAACGCCTAATGCATGTCGTCCCTTGATCCCGCGCACCGGTCTTGGCGTTGGTACAATCCTAGAGTACAAACATTCGATCGAAGTGGCCATCTGCCGATCCAGCCGCAGAGGTATGGGAACTTATGATGCCGTTACGAGGTGGCACTCAATAATTCTAGCTAGGTTTTTGCTGATGCTCAGCGTGCAAGCAGGTCAAAGCAGCTTCGCCACCCTCTCTGCTTAGCCCATCGTACAGATGACGCTTTGATGTCCAGTATTCACTTCGTACCTCTCTAGCCCTGCCTCTCATCAACTTGAGGCTTCGCCGCCATCATCATCAAGCCTGTCAAAAGTTATGGCGTCCATCCCTTGGGCGGACGAGCCATGGCCTCTGATCGAGACTCCGTCAAAGACAAAGAATCTTGTATGTATTGTCTACAACACTTATTCGAGATCGTTCTATGAAATACTCGCTAATCCGGCAGCAGGACGAGCATTCGTCGGTCTACATTGCGAATGAGATGGCATTCGCCCATAATGCCATGATACGCGGCATCAACAGCATCTTCAACCAAGCACCACACGTGCACAAGACTGAAGACATCGCAGATTTTCTATTCTTCGTCAGATCTTGGGCCAACTGGGTGGGCCATCATCACCATCTTGAAGAAACGTTGATGTTCTCATCCTTTGAAGAAGTCATGGACAAGCCGGGTTTTTTACAAGCAAATGTCGAGCAGCATCGCGCCTTCGAGCCTGGCCTGAAACAGCTGCAGGCCTTCGCCAATGACACCAAACCCAAAGACTACAAGTTCGAGACGTTGCAGGGCATCATCCAAGACTTTGCGAGCGGTTTTCAACAGCATCTCCATGATGAGATACCGACCCTCCTCGCCATGAGGCCTTATGACAGCGACGCCTTGCTAGAGGTCTACAAGAAGTGTGAGGCTGTTGCTGGGAAGCAGGAGAAGGTTACAATGTTTTGCACTTGCTGGTGATGCTCTCCGTTGCTGACGCAGACCTACAGACCGTCGTGCCGCCAATGGTGCTCGGACTCTGCGACAAGACATTCGAGGGCGGCAACAGTTGGCCTGTCATGCCTTGGATTGCTCCGTACATAGTTCATTACCTCTTTGGCCGCAAGCATGCTAGGTCCTGGAAGTTTCTGCCGTGCGATACGTGGAGGACGCCGCGGCCGCTGGCGTTCAATAAGTAGCAGTGGCCGTTGCTCTAGGCGTGATCACCTTTTCCCATCAATGGCTTAAGCATGGCTATGTAGCATCGAGCCTGCTGAACCGCATTGCACAAACTCCACTCAGACCTCTGCTCTCGGGTCGGAGCTAAATCAACACGGTTGAAATGTAGCACTCGTTGCCACTCTACGCGCCATATCACTCATTGTTGAAAGCCGCTCTGTAACAGCAACAGACTTTACCTATCACCAAGCCTCGCATTCCGCACCCAAATCTACTCGCCTTCAACCTATATACCTTACTTACTTCCCCCGAGCGTTTCCCCCGAGCGTGTCCCCCTCGTGCTCCGCGATCATCTTCCCGCTCCAGCCCGGTGAATGATTCACACGCAAGTCCTTTCTATCCCATCCATCTATCTAGCTTTGAACAGATACCCTACTACAATATAATACACGTCAAGAAGGGTTCAGCCGGCTTGACTTTCTGCTGTTTGTTCCGACGCAGACGCCAGCGGCGCCCTGGGCCTTTCCTCAGTATGAAGCGCTCCCCCCACTTCACACTTATTAAGTCGTATCTTCTTCAATCCTTTCGCTAGGGTGGTTGTAGAAGACGTTCGAGATTCCGCGTTACGGCCTCCTGCTGCGATTTTTCACTTGAGATGATTTAACTCGAATTAATCGACGGATCAATCTCAGGCTGGTTACAGGGTTGTAGCTAGGCTAGGGTCTAAAAAAGGTCCGGCCGGGTTAGTATATCCTTAGTATATACACGTATATATAACTTATTACTACTTTTATATATAGTTTATTCTTACTCTTATAATTATATATAGTTAATACTAAGAGACTAGTCTAAATTAAATATAAGGTTTAGTATTTATTAATCGCTTTCCTAATTATCCTAATCTTTATACTATTTAATAGAGGATATATACGCGTATATATAAACTATATATAGGGGTAGTAATAGGGTATATATAAATATATATATAATTTATATATAAGAGTATATATAAACTATATAAGAGTAGTAATAAAGTATATATATAAACTATATAAGAATAGTAATAGAGTATATATAAACGTATATATAATTTATATATAAGGGTATATATAGGTTATATAGAAGTAGTAATAAAATATATATAAATATATATATAAACTATATAGGAGTAGTAATAAGGTATATATATACGTATATATAACTATATATAAAAGTAGCCTTATAGGGAGAGTAGAGAGGAAAAGAATAATAGAGAATCTCTTCTTTTTTTTAGATTAAGGAAAGAAATAACTTTAGATTTATCTCTTCCCTTCCCTTCTCTTTCCTCCGAGGAAGAGAAGAGAAGGGAAAATAATCTCTACTCTATTCTATAATATAGTAATAATAATATAAAATCGGTCTAATTATTAATAATAGCCCGGATAAGACGTTTAGATAATTTCATTATATAAATAAAGTTAGAATAATCTAAATATATAAATAAATTTTTATTTTAATTTATTTTAATAAATAATTTAAAGAATAGAAAATAAAGATTAATTAAATATAATAAAGTAAATAAGAAAATATAAATCTAAAGTAATTAAATTAATTATAATATAATTTTAAATAATACTCGGGATAAATATAATTTTTCTATTATTATACTAGACGAAATAAAGAGGTTTAAAGTATTTTATAAAAAATATTAAAATATAATACTCTTTTAAGAAATTATTCGCCGGTTTTAAATTAACTCTTTTAATTAAAGAGTACTCGCTTCTATAATAAAGATTAATAGTAATATCGAAATCTATAATACTAAAAAGAGTTGTAATTTAAATCGCGGAAAATTTCCACTAAAATACCTCTAAGATAAATACTAGAATACGTAGATATTAAGGACGATATATAAAGATATAATTAATCTTGAATAAAAAAAAGTATTAGAACCGGTATCGATAGTTATTAAAGTAGGTATATTAAATAAAATAACTAACTAGGGAGTAATAGTAGGGGGAACTATATATATAAAGGTATTCTTAAATATTAAGATCGTAATAAATATACTAGTTTTAATAAAATATTAGTATATATAATTTAAATTAGAACCTATATTAAGATCTAAATTAGGTATAGTTATAAATATTAAAGTCGTAATAAATATACTAATTTTAATAGAGTATTAATATATATAATCTAGATTAGAATCTATATTAAGATTTAAATTAAATACGGTTATAATACTACCCCCCTCTTTAAAAAACGATATCTTTAACGTTATTAATAACTTTTTTTTTAAAAAATAAACTGGTTATACTCCTAGTCTCTAGTATAACTCCTAGCTTTAAGCCTTAATTTATAAGGATATTTAATATAATAATCGTCTATTATATCTTGAGTTACTTCGAATTCGTTATCGTTAATATTATATTATATAGGGTCTCGATCGAGACCTCTTTATTTAACTTTATATTTCAGCCTTCCGCGTACGAGTTTTAAGTTTAATATATCGTTAACTATTTATTCGTCCCCCTCGGGTGTAATTATTAATTCTAATAACGAATTTCTTTATCCTAATAATAAATTATCTCCGGCTTTATTTACATCGGTAAGTCCGGAAAAACAGTTCTGTAAAATCGCTGCTTAATCGGTATAAAATGCGCATTTTGCAGCCTTGGTAAATCTTAGCGCCAAGATTTTTAAATTAGAGTTAAGGTCTGCGCGGGAGCGCTAAACTTAATCCTAAAAGTAGCTTTATAGCCCTATAGGGTAACGCTAGTAAAAATCTAATTAAAAATTCGGAATCTAGGCTAAAAACAGATTTAGTAAACTATTTATATTCCTATATAGGGGCCCTAGTCTAGATGCTATTAAAAGTCAAAGTCCAAAAAAAAAAAAAAAAAAAAGTTACTAAATCGGTGCCATATCGTTGTTTAATCGGTGTATAATGTATTTAGAATATAGGACATGAGCAGATACGCATTTCCAGTATTTTATGTAATTTCGGTATAAAATATATAAAAATCGGGGTTTCCCAAGTTGCCGATATAGGCGGTTAATATAGAAGATTTTATTTTATTTTATCGTCGGTAGGAGTTTAATACGATAGGATATTCCGATTTTCTTAAATATCTTAAACGGATTAGTCCTTTTATTATCTAGTTTTTTATATAGTCTAGATATTTCTATATCTTTTATAGATAGGAATACTATTTATCCTTTCTAAGATTTAATATCGGTACGATATTTATCCGTTATTTTAGTTATATTTTTATTATTTTCCTTTATATTTTATTTAATAAATTATAATATCTCTTTTATTCTTTTATTTAAATCTTCCGTTTTAATTATATTTAAGTATTAGTAGGTAGAGGTATAAATAAACTCGTTAAGACTAAAACTTATACGAGGATTAAATTCTTTATTTATAAAAAACGGAGGTACTCTTATTACCGTCGTAGTAGTATTATTATTAGCGAATTTAGTTATAAATAGTTATTTTACCTAATCGTTTAAACTCTAATTATTTCGCTTAATTAAACTATTAGATTAAGGATAATAAGTAGTAGATAATTTAATAATAATATTAAGTTTTTTATAGAAAACTTTTTATATTAAAGCGATAAATTAAGGCCCTTTATTAGAGAGAATCGACTCAAGTAAATTATAAAGACGGAAGACTTCGCGAATTAATATTTAAATTATTACTTCTATTAAGGTTCTTTTACTTTTATTAATATAAATTATATAGTATCTCTCTTTCCTTAGTCGATAAATAATAATTTAAATAATATTAAATTCTTTTAACTAGGGGAGGCCGGTGATAAAGTTATATATTAAATATTATTATCGTTTTTTAAATACTAGAAGAGGTTAGAGTAAACCGTTAAATACGTTCCGGGGAGCTTTTACTTTAGTATATATATAATAATTCTTAATATATTATATAGCGGAATCCTTTATTCCTCTTTAATAGAATTTTCGCTTTAATAATTAATAGGTCCGTCGGCCCCCTAGATATCCGTATACGAGTTAATTATTAAATTTTTGAATAATTTTAGTTATTAGGCTCTCGGGGACCTAAAGTCTATCTAAATAATATAAAACCCCGCTTTAAACCTCGTATTTTAAAAGAGTTACTCTTTTTAATTTTTCTTCCTTCGCTATAATAGCCGAGCGGAGTTTAGAATAATAATCGTCGATTTTATTTACTTTTATAATACGGTAATAAATAGGGTTATTAATTATTTAAATAATAACTCCGTCTAGATCCAGCCCGGGGTCCTTAAAATTATCGATATTATTAATACATTTAATATAATTAGGGGTGAGAATCGTTTTAAATTAATAATATATTTATTTATTATATAGATTATTAGGTTTAGAGCCCGGTAATCGAGTTAATATATTAACTTTTAAATTACTAGTACCGGTTCGGTAAACTATCTTAATATTGAATTTAGAGAGTAAATTAAGAGATCTAGTTTATCGCCTTATAAGCTTTTTAGTTTCTACGAAATATATTAATCCTTTATAATTAATAAAGATCTTAATAGGGAGGTCCGTTATTTTAAATTCGGGGCGTTAATACTCTAAATAATATATTATTACAAGTAACTCTTTAATAGTTATATTTAGTTAATATTAAATTCTTATTATAATAAGTAACGGGGTAGATCCTCCCGTTTTTATTTAATTAAAAGAGTACGTCGTTATTAATATAGTTTAAAGAGTCCGTTTTAAGAATAACTACCTTCGATATATCGAAGTATTTTAGTACTAGGGCGGTAGTTATAACCGTTTTTAATAATTTAAATACTTTTTAATAATCGGTAGATTATTCGAATAATATATCTTTACGAGTTAATTTTAAAATAGGGCGGACGATCTTAGAGAAGTCCTTAATAAAATATTTATAGAAGTTATAGAATCTTATAAATACCTGAGTTTATTTTAAATTAATAGGAGTCGGCTAGTTTACTATAATTTAAATTTTTAAAGACTTTATTTTTAATTTTTTTATAAAGACTAGTAGTCTTAAAAACTTAATCTTTTATATATAGAATTCGTATTTAAAGATATTTATTTATAGCCCCGCTTTACGTAATTTCTTTAATATAAATCTAATATATTTTATATATTCTTTACGACTTTTACTATATATCGGTAAAGCGGGAGACCGTACGAGAAGAGTCGAGGTATTAAATATATATTTTCCGACTTTTCGCGGAAAAATAATAAAAAGAGAACGTTATTTAAAAAAAAAAAAAAACAATTATTATTTTAAAAGAAAAACCTAAAAATAATAACTTCGGATTTAAGATTTTAAATCCGTGATTTTCTACTAGCGTCGGGTAGCTCGTTAAGGCTATATAGAGCGTTATAACTACGCTAGTCTAATTTAGATTTTAAATTACGTTAATTTACGAAAATTATATACGCGCGTAATACCCCCTTTAAACTAGCGCGGTATTATAGATTATATAATTTATTTATTACTATATATATTTAATTATTCACCGGTACTACTTAAACTAACTTATTCCTATTTATTTAAAATTATTCAAAATAAATCGAGGTACTAAATGCGTATTTAGTAACTTTAGACGAAAGTAGGTATTATTTTAATCTCTAGGGCTAGGATATAAATTAAATAGATCTAAGTATATTTTCCGCCTTTTTCGATAGAATACTAGTTTACCGCTTTACCGATATAGATTAAAATATCGTTTAAATAAGTTTATACGAATTTATTAAAAAATAAAAATATAAATTTATTAATAAACTTTTATTAAAATATAGGATTATTAGTTAATTTAAATAGGAGTACTCGGTATTTATACGATCTTAAATATTAAAACTCTCCGTTAGATATTGTAGTATAACGTCGATAGGACCTAGGTTAGTACTCGTGGAGAGGAGTATTAAGAATCAAGAATAGTAGGCTTCGTATTAGTTAGAGATATAACTAAATAAGTTTAATAAACTTGATTAAAGGTTTAATAAACGTCTATATTTAGAATCTATAGTTAAAAGTCTTAAGGGAAGTTAAATACGAAGCTCCTAACTATTAAGAAAACACGTAGTCTATATAATTAAAGGAAACTACGCTATTTATTTATTTACCTACTCACTCTACTATTAAGTAGTTAAGCGGTCGAGCGTCCTACTCACCTACTCACTCGCTTATATACTGCGTCGAGTAGTAAGTAGACTCTTGGCCTACTAAGTATACTAAGCCTATTAAGGTTCGAGGGAACCTTGATCGTAACACTAAGAATATTATAAATATAGTATAGTCTTCGCTTTCCAGGTATATTCGGAGTTTATTAAAGATTATAATAATATCTAGTTTAATAAAGTATTTATATTTATAGATATAAATTAATACTTTATTAATAAGGGGAATAGGGTAGCGATTTCTCTTCGTTAATATATTTAATTTTTAATAATCGATATAGAATCTTAAATCGTTATTTAACTTTTTAGTAAAGAGAATAAGTAATATAAAGAGTATTTAACTCGGAACGATATAACCCTTTTTAAAATTATTCTTTAAGTACTTCTTAATTTATTTAAATTTATATCCGAATATAAAATAAATCCTACTTTTCGGGAGCTTTAATCTTACTTCCTCTTTATTAAATTTAAATTTATAATTATATAACCGGTGAGGGGAGAGCTCGTTTAATTTTATTTTATTAAAGAGATTTATAGAATTATAATATTTAGGGGGTAAACGCTATTTAATTTCTTAAAAATTTAATAATTTAGTTTCCTAAATAAATACTCCCTTTTTATTTTTTATCCGTAGTATTTCTAGTTACTCCTCGATTTCGTTTATAGTTAGAGAGAATAACTTATTTTCCTTATATTTTATTAAGAAATAAAAAGGAGTTATTTTAATTTCGTAAATATCTAGTATATTAAAGGAGGTTATTCTAACTACTTAATTTACTCTCGGAGTAAATATATTTCTCTTTATATAAAAAGACTAAGCGATACGGAGAGGCGGATTATCTTTAATAATTAGTTTTTTTATAAAGATTTATATTAAGTCTCTTTACGATAGGAATATAAAGTTCTTTACGGTTAAAAAAGTATTTCCGTTATAATTATAACGACCGGGGATAAATAAGATTTTATTTTATAATATAATTAAAACGATTTTATATTTATTTATTTAGGGCTTTCCTAGTATAATATTATATTATTTAAGGGGGGCGATAAATATTAAATAAAAGATTTTTTTATAATTTTAAATAGTAAGATTCGGGAGGATTATATAAATAATTAACTTTTAATTTAACTTACCGTTAAATCCCCTTAATAACTTTAATCGAGATAATAATATTAATTTTATTTATAGTTTCTCGTAAATATTATTTATAATTAATTTATTAATAATAGTATAGGCCCTAGAATAACCGCCGTTTACTAGGCCTTTAAGAATGAATTAGTAGTCTCGAGAGGATACTATAATTAATATAAAGAAAGGCCGGCGTCCTAATTCGTCTTCTTTAATTATTATTAAATATACTTTATATTTATCTCTACCTAAGTTTATTTTAATAGAGGTTCGTCGTTTCCCGAATTAGAATTTAATACCGAGTCTCTAGTTATTTTAAGATAAGTATTATCGATATTGATTTTATAAATTCTTATTTCCTTTTATACCTTTCGGCCGCTTTTAGTCTAGGCCTTTTTAAGATAATTATATCGGAAATACCCGTTCTACCGTAATTAAAGTATTTTCTAGATATTATTATCTCTTATTTAATAAAGGGCTTAGTAATTAAAGTTTTAAAGAGTATTATATAAATATTTATTATTAAGGGAGGTATAATTATCTTTTTTATTCTTTTAATTATAATTATTTTTTCTTCTCTTTATTTTAAATTAAAGTCGGTTCGTTAATTAAGGTTAATATATTTTAGATAAATCTTTAAAGCGCGTAAACTATCGAAGAGATTATAAGTTTATATAATTATATAAAAACGGGGTATAAACTTCCTTTTTAAATTAATCTTTAATATAAAATCGTTATATCCGATAATTTTATTAAGGTAAATAAATTTATAATAAAAGTCTTAAAAAGTTTAGTTATTTAATTAGATAAACCTTCTATATATTATTATAACCGTTTCGTTATAATTATCGTCCTCGTGGATTTTTTAGAGATATTTAAAAATATCTTAGATTATAATATAAAGATTAATAACTCCTAGTTATTTTTTATTTAATATATATCCCGAAGCCTCTTCTTTTATCCTTAGCGAGATATATATAATTTAAATATCTCCGGTAGGGAAATAATCGGTATTAATTTATAATTTCTCGAGTATCTTTATAATTTAGTCTTCCTATATTAAGTCGATCTTATTTATAAATATAAAGAGATCGGGGAGTTTCGTTAATTTCTTTTTTTTAGAAGTATATTTTTATCGTAGAGAATAATTTTTTAAAACTTTATTTTCTTAATCCGAGTCGTTAACTCGGGCTCGGAGATTATTAAATTATTATTATAAAGTATTCCTCTTTCGCCGATATTTATTAGTTTTATCTTTTATAATTATTATATATTTATAAATAATCTTTAGGTTAGAGATAGTAATCTTATATTACTTTATTACTAACCGAAATATATCTCTTTAAAATCGGAGGTCTCCGGTTATTTAAAGTAGTTCTTAAGGTTTATTTTATATCTATTATTATAATTATATTTCTAAAATAATTTCTTATAGAGTAACGGCTCCCTACTCCTTTATTAGAGAATTAATCGGTAATATTAATTAACGTCGAGAGTTTGTATTCTTTAAAAGATCCTTAATTTATCGTTTTATAATTTTTTAAATAATTACTCGCTCCCGATCCTAGGAGTTACGGATTATAAAAAAGATAGATAATATATTAGGGATAATTTCTTTTAATTTCTTTTAATTTATTTATAATATAAATAATTCTTTAACTTCTTTATTATTCGTCTAAATACGAATCCGATACTTTATCCTAATTCGGCTTTTTATATTCGAATTACTTATTTAATAAGTTAATTTAAGGGTACTCTATTATAATAAAACTCCTATTAACATTTTCTTTTAATTCGATAATTATTCGAATAAAGTAAATATAGAGTAAATTAATTATAGTATTAGAACCGGTACCGATAATTATTAAAATAAGTATATTAAATAAAATAACTAATTAAAGAGTAATAGTAGAGGGAATTATATATATAAAGATATTCTTAAATACTAAGGCCGTAATAGGTATACTAGTCTTAATAAAGTATTAATATATATAATCTAAATTAGAACTTATATTAGGATCTAAATTAGGTATAGTTATAAATACTAAAACCGTAACAAGTATATTAATTCTAATAGGGTATTAATATATATAATTTAAATTAGAACCTATATTAGGACTTAAGTTAGGTACGGTTATAATGAAAAGAAGTTAACCGTTATTTTTAAAACTCTTTATATCGTAATATAAAAATTCTATAATAAATATCGCTTTCCTTAGATATAAACTTAGTAATATATAAATATAAATAAAGAGTCTACGTAACTTTTAGAGATAGAAGAACTCTAGACTAGTTTAAATACTAGTACTAATACTAGGTCTAATCCTAGGTTTAGGTCTAAATCTAGTTCTAGTTCTAGTTCTAGTAATAACGATAATATAAAGATAAAAGATATAAGAAACTTATTTACTAGAATAGAATCTATTAATAATAATACGAGGATAATTAAAACTATAAATAAATTAACTTTAAATAATAAATTAATTAAATCTAAATATTATATTTTTAAGACTTTCTAGTTTCTAGTTAAAGAGAAGTCGGGATTATATATATAGAAATCGGCGTAATTATATAATAATCTAAAACCTAAAGATATTTTATCCGTTAAAAAATAAACGAAAGAATTTATTATTTAATATAAATACCGGTATAAGAGTATATATTAAATTACTATATTAGTTAATAATATTATAATATCGGGGGCTAGTTAATATCCTCGTATATTTATTATAATAGAATAACTAGGAGACCTAGAAGATACTTTTATATCGCGAAATATTTTTATTAAAATAACTAGCTAGGTACGGGTTAATTAAAATCTCTATAATTATTTATTATACTATAAAATAATCGAATTCGAAGGGCGAAAGATTTTTATAATATTATAAATAAAAACTAAACTCTTTAACGGAGAAATAAAAATAATATAACGAATTAAGAATAATTAATTTAAAGTAGTAAAAGTAATTTAATTTATAGTCGGTTAACTAGGATTTTTTTTATTAGGAATTATTTAACTAGGAGTTATTTAAATAAAAATCGTTGAATTAAATACTATTTAATAAGAATTTATTTAAATAAGTATTATTTAACTAGATATTATTCAATTAGGTATTATTTAATTAAATATTATTTAACTAGTAATTATTTAACTAGTAGTTATTTAACTAGGAGTTATTTAACTAGAAATTATTTAATTAACCGAAGTTAATATAATCTCGTCCTCCGTAATTTAAATAATAATAACTAGCGCGGTCTAATAAATTATTTAATAATATTAATAATAATTAATACCGGCCGTAGTTACGTAGAAAATAAAATATAATAAAAGAGAATTAGAAATAACTAATCCTCGATTAATCGAAAAATAATTAGAGGAAGAAAATTACTAATATTAAAATTAATATTAATATCTAATAATATTAGTAATTCTAGAATCGATATTAATATTAAAATTAAACTTTATTAATATATATTTCGTAAATATTAAAATTAAAGAGAATAAAATTATTAGATTATAATACCTAGAGTATTTATAATAATATAAAAGTAAATATTAAGTTTTAATAGGAAAATAATCTCTATATTTAAATAATAGAATTAATTTCTAAAGAATTAGAGCGAGGGCTCTAAATCTTTTATTTTTAAAAAAAATTCTAAAATACCAACGAGAAATTATAATATAATATTATAATATAAATAATATAACTATATTATATACTCTCTTTATTAAATTTATATACTATATTTAATAATTATTATAAAGTTTTTAATATAGTATAATAATTAACTCTTCTTTATTAAATTATAATACCTAGAGTATTTACAATAATATAAAAATAAATATAAAACTTTAATAGGAAAATAATCTTTAAATTTAAATAATAAAATTAATCTTTAAAGAGTTAAAGCGAGGGCTCCTATTATATTATATTAAAACTAATTTTATAATAACTATTAAGCGTAGTATATAAATCCTATATAAAGAGTATACGGCGTGGTTCCGTTATTTATATTATAGTATTATATTATAATTTCCGGTACTCCGGAGTTTCTTTAGAAATAAAAGACTCGGAGCTCTTATCGGTAAATTTAAAAAGTAAATATTAATATACTCTAAGCGTTATCAACTTTGTTAGAAAGTTATTTACGGGTTTATATTAAAACCCTATATCAAATACCGACCCAAGGTTTAATAGGATTAATAAATCGGGGTTTCGAGTAGTAAATTAGGGGTCCGGGCAGGGTCCTATTAATAAATAATATTTACTATTAATAGATTTAGTAGGTTTAGTAACTCGATAAATCGTTAATAATTTAAATATTAGACGAATAGGCCCATTATATACCCTATAATATACGTATTTATATACGTATTAATATATACTATAGTATAAGTTATAATATAGGTTATATTATACCTTATAATATACGTAATAGCGTACGCAGTTTACGTATATTATTAAATAATATACGAATAGTATACGTAAAAGTATATTAAATAGTATACGATATACGCCCCCCGTAATAGTCTTTAAAATATTAGACGAAAGCCCCCTATAATAAACTTAATTATAGTATATACTAAGGTATACGTCATAGTATATAATATATTATAGTATTTATATATTTATATTCTTTAGATATACCCGGGTAACGCCTCTACGAGAATTTTTATTAAAATTTATTATTCTAGGCCCGGTAGGTCGCTAGTATTAATAATCGTCGCTAAGAGTCGCTATCGTTAATAACGACGATTATAAAACTATATTTATTTCAGCTCTATAATAAGGCTGAGTTATTATTAATATTTTAATAATATATACGAGTTACTAAAGTTATTAATCCTATTGAAATTAATTTAGAGTTATTAAATTTATTAATAGAATACTACCCGGACCCCTAATTTACTAAATTTATTAATAGAATATTAGTAGTTTTATACGTAAATTAGGGCTATTAATAATATTCTATTAATAATTAAAGTTAAAAAATCTATTAATAGGATACTAGTAATTTTATCCGTAATTTAAAGTTATTAATAAAACGTTAATAACCCTATCCGCGCGGTCGGTAACTAGGGTTTTAATAGGAGTTTTTTAAATTTATTAATACTCGCTTTAACTCTTTAAAAATTAATTATATTTTTAAATATAAAGATTATTCTCTTATTAAAGCTTTATATTTATTTTTATATTATTATAAATACTTTAAATATTATAATTTAATAATTTTAATATCTTTTAATCTTTTTAAATAATAATTTATTAGAAATATAAAAAATCTTTTTAAAAATAATTATTCTAAATACGAGATATACGGGATTAATATTTTAAACGAAAATATAAAAAATCTACCGGAGAATATAAATATAACGATAAATTAATAATTTATAAAATTAAAACGTAAATAAAAAGTCTTTAAGAAAGAGGCCTCTATTATTACGATTTAAAAAAATATTAAAAATCTACGACGTATTATCGTAGGTAAAGGAGATAAAGAAATCGAAGATAATTTTTAAAAATTAAATATAAAAGATAAAAACGGCCCGACGGTAAATCGTAATTAAATCGATCTTAATATAAATTAAAATAATTTACGGTTATCGAAACTACGGGATTTTTATACGAAGAATTTATAAAATTATTAAGAATAAATTTATAATATAGATACTACGTTCTATTTAATACCCGTAAATTTTCGAATAAACGAAAAGAAGATTTTATATATAATATTTCATTTAAAGGGGTAGATTAAGAAATTATAAAATAAATATAAAGAATTTTATTTAGTAGATACGTTAATATAAAAATTCTTTTCGGATTATATATTTAACGTAATCGAGGACCTATTAAATTAAGTTATAAATATAAATTTTAAGTATTAATATACGCGCTAAAGAAATAATTAATCGATACGAGATTTCGATATTTATTTTAATATATTAGAAACCGAATTACTTTCTTATAATAAAAAGTAATAAATAATTTATTTAATAACCCGTTTAAGATTTAAAATTTTAAAAGAAGTTAACCGAGCCTAAAATATTTTTATTAAATAAACCGAATTTATATTATTTACGGTACGTTTATCGGTAAATCTCAAAAGTAAATATTAATATATTTTAAGCGTTATTAACTCTACTAGAAAACCGTCTACGGGTTTATATTAAAACTTTATATTAAATACCGACTCGAGGTTTAATAGGATTAATAAGTTAGAGGTCCGGGTAAGATTTTATTAATAAATAATATTTATTATTAATAGATTTAATAGGTTTAGTAACTCGATAAATTGTTAATAATTTAAATATTAAACGAATAGGCCTATTATATACCTTATAATATACGTATTTATATACGTATTAATATACGCTATAGTATAAATTATAGTATAAGTTATAATATACCTTATAATATACGTAATAACGTACGTAGTTTACGTATATTATTAAATAATATACGAATAATATACGTAAAAGTATTTTAAATAATATATAATATATACCCCCCGTAGTAGCCTTTAAAATATTAGACGAAAGCCCTCTATAATATACGTAATTATAATATACACTAAGGTATACATTAAAGTATATGTCATAATATACGAAATAATATAGTATTTATATATATATACTCCCCGGATATATTTAGGTAACGCCTCTACGAGAATTTTTATTAAAATTTATTATTCCGGGCCCGGTAGGTCGCTAGCGTTAATAGTTATCACTAAAAGTCGCTATCGTTAATAGCGACAATTATAAAACTTTATTTATTTTAGTCTTATAATAGGGTTGAGTTACTATTAATATATTAACGATATATATAAATTATTAAAATTACTAATCCGGCTAAAATTAACCCGGAGTTATTAAATTTACTAATAGGATACTAGTAGTCCTATTTATAAATTAGAGACTATTTATAACGTCTTATTAATAATTTTTATTTAGAAAATTTATTAATAAAACGCTACTAGCCCTATTAGCGCGGGCGGTAATTTAGATTTTAATAGGAGTTTTTAAAATTTACTAATAATTATTTATTAATCTTTAATACTCCTCTTTAAAAGAATTAATTTAAGTCTTATTAATATTATATTAAAATATTGAACGGAGAATCTTAATATTAATAAAGTTCGTTATTTTAAAAATATTATTATTAATATTTATAATAAATATATACTCGGTAAATAATTAATATATATAACGATATTAAATTAAAAATAATATAGAAAAAAGAAGAATATATATAATATATATTAAATATATACGATAGAAAAGAAGAAGGAAAAAAAAGAATACGAAGTTTTTAAATAAATAATAATAATAAATATATTAAAGGCGGTAGTTAATATTTAATAAAAATAAAGTATATACGCGTAAACTTATATTAAATATATATCGTAACTCCGGGGGCCTACCCTTAAAAGCGAAAGTTAAGCGAGGGTTAACGCGTATATATAGTTAGTTCAGCCGGGGTAAGAGCCTCATATACTGAGCATATGCGCTCGCCTGACCCTGGCTTGGCAAGGTCTAGACCCCGTGCCTACTACATCCCGCAGAGGGCTCCATAGAATGAGCATATGCTGAGGTCTGACCCCAGGTTGGCTTTTTTTGACCCCAATTCTACTACATGCCGTTTGAGGTCACGGGTCTTTGCAAGCTTCAACCAGCTATTGATATTGCTCTATTGGGCAATGCAAAGGCTAGCAAATGCGCCTCACCTTTGTGTCAAGCAGACGCACCCGAAACACGGTCGACTGGTGTTGGCAGCCAGTGCGTGGCACCTACTCCGCCCTCCCAATCGTCAATAAACATACAAATTACAGCGAGGTCAAGATAGAAAATGGCAATAAAGGGCGGCTCTTTCTCGGGTACGAGCTCGTTGTCTCGGCGCTATGTCGTATTGCAAAAAGCTGATCTTTCGTCAAGCATCTACCGACCCCTTCGCCCAGAAGTCAAAGCTCCTCTCATCATCTACTTGAAGCCTAGGGTACCAACACCCATAAGTCCCCATCACTACCTTCACGACCTAGCTCGCAGCTCGAACGCGACAGTCGTCAGCATTGGGTACGGGGTGTCCGATGGCCGGCCATACCCAATACCAATTCACAATGTCCGTTACTCACGCCAACAACCCACAAAGCTTTTGTCGACTGAAGAGGTCTAGGTCCTTGCAGGCTACGATTGGATTCGAAAGCACCTACCTAGCAGCCATGCTGCTATCGCCACCACGCCTTCCAAAATCGGGGTCTGCGGCGAGCTGATTGGGGCAAGTTTAGCTGCTATGCTGGCTTTAACAGAATGCCACGGTCATAAGCAAGGCATCAGTGCTGCAGCAATTTGCAACCCAGTCGGTGATTGGACCGCCCTGATACCTACAGAATTAGACCCTCTTAGGTCAAGGGAGAAAGAGGCTGCACTCATTAGCTGGCCACCAGACGAGAGTGCAGTCGCCCACGGCTGGACCACCGCGGAGGGCTTGTCTCATTCCGAAACTCGAGCTACCTCAGACGGCCTTGAGGAAGGCCCCTTATCGGTCGATGATCTACTAACGCTGCGTAAATCATTCTTTACAAAGCCTGAGAAGTACTTCGATCCCTTCGCTAGCCCCCTTTTGTTTTTTCGTACTCCAAGCTCTGAGATACCCCGTGAGACTTCTCCAAACAATTCTGCCAGCAACATTCTGGAAGAAGAAGAGCCGCCTGCGGGGCTCGGGAAGAAGCGCCGTTCTCACCGGAAATATCCGCCTACAGGCTCAGGCCTTCTCTTGCCTCACATGAGAGTGGAGGTCGGGAAAGAAAACGGGCTCAGGGATCAGGGTATTGAATTAGTGGAGCTCATGCGGAGAAGTTATGCGCGCTCGGAGGCCGAGGAGGCTGTCTCCGGGAAGAAAATTGATAAGAGAACTTTTGATCTTGTGGAAAGAGAAGGCTTAGGTTTATGGGGCAAGAAGGAGATACTGGATATTGGGGCCTGGTTTGGCGAGGTCTTGCGGGAGCCTTGACGCGGGCTTGCGGAACTGAGGAGCCAACGGGAGCAGGATCCAGATCCATGACTTTTGTCTCCGCAGAAAATATAGATTTACCATGGACCTTGGGCCGACGACTCATTCATCCAGGTGACAGCTGGGGATTTTTCAAGCTAGGCAACCTTTTTTCATGCGTGCCAGCTCTGCCAAAGCAACATTAATCGAAGAAAAGATGGTCGGAATCGGTTCGAGCTCGGACAGCGGCTGAAAACGATCAAAATTGTGACTTGAAACGACAGCGTTTGCCATGAATGTGACAGCCTAGGACTGTGGGCACCCAGTGTTAATCTTCCGGGCTGAGTCGCTGCCTGAGAGCTGCTTTCGTTCTCCCTCATAACAAGCTGGAATCAGGTGAGACTTCCTTTCAGCCGTCTTGTTTTCTCGGCCCTCTTGCTCGAACTCCAGACATCTCCAATATGGCCTCACCTTGGTCATATCCAACTAACGCATGCATAGCTGCAGAGCTGATGATCCTGGGACATGCAATGACCGATACGAATGAAAACGTACGTATCTCGCCAGATGTACTTCTGGCATTCGTGTGCCTCCCTCGTAATCAAGCGCCGGGTGCGGATGCAATGACTGACCTCGTCGAGATTATCGACGCTCTTGACGCTAAAGAAAGAAAACCAAATGCTATTGGATGAAAGGGCAAGTGCCAATCCCCATATATGATCCATAAGGTCCTCTAATCAATATCCTTATTTCTGGCGCTTCTGGCTACGCTACGGCACCAATGACCATCGGGGCCATTTTGCCAATGAGATACTAGTACATTGGGTCCTAGGGCTAATCAACTCTTATCACGACCCGTCTGTATCCTTCTTGTTGACAAGTACGGTTATTGGCAAACTTGCGGCGCACGCGATCTACTCTCACTTCCTTACGGGCCCCGTGGACTCAAAGTATGCCCTTTTAAGGTCTGTTATTGGCCATGAGCTTGAGCAGCGCGCTGCAAAGGTAGTCAGCTGGTAATTCCAGGCTGAGCATTAACATACCTGTAGTTCAAAGGCTAATATTGGACTCGTTCTGAACGTATGACTGGGCACAGGACATTACCGCGTTACTTAGAGCCTCATGAGGGATCAATGCTAGTCCTTCAGTCAAAAGGTTGTCGCGATCAAGGCCAAAATTGAACGCATTCGGCATGGCTAACATGGGCAAAAAGGAAACAATATTAGCTGTGGGGTTCGAACCCACGCAATTTGATACTGGATCTCGAATCTAGTGCCTTGGACCCCTCGGCCAAGCTTGCTTTCTTGAATGGATTGTCTTGATACTGGTGATGAATCATAAGGTGATGATTCTGGTGCAAGCCTTGACACCATTACCAGCACCCCTTGAATCGCCCATCACACTCATTCTTTGGCTTCCGGTTTTGTTGTTTCTGCTTCGATCTTATTTCGAAGAATGGTGACAACAGCCCTCCTAACTTTGTCCTTCTCGAATTCGTAGATCGCCCCAATGTAATGAATCTTCCTGTATTACACCAATCAGATTTCCTCTCATAAGTTCAATGGAAAGACATTCACCATGCGGTCCACCCTTTCCGTTCAGTCGCAAAATACACGTGACTGCGAAGTACCTTGGTCAAGCAGTCGATAATATCACCGAGAGCCGGACCCTGAGGCTCGAAATATGATGCAGTGGTGACGAGGGCGTTGGGGAACAATGTGCCACCCAACTCAGGGTTTGAGACCTCCCATAGTTCCGTGGACGAAGTGTCGTCAATATGATGACGCTCGAGGTAGAGTCTACGGGCTTCCATGGTAGAGGTGTAGATAACAAGTACTTTGAGGTAGGAGAGACTTTTAGTGGAGGAGAAAGGTGCTGTAGATGGTGTTATTTATGCATTATGATCGGGCCCTGGAAGGCGTGGTGTAACAGCGGGATATGCAATAATAGCACGGCAGTGATGATTTCTGAGAAGAACTTTGATTGACTGCATGTTCTGGTTCCACTATTGCAAATACACAAAGCCGAGACAGTAGTCTGACAAGGTCAGGGGTGTATCAACAGAGAACTATTTTGGCCTTTCTTAAACCAACCGCAGGCATCATCTCGTGCACCCTAGTCACCCACCACGACATTCGGTGTTCCCTTGCTGTGACCTGTATCCGCCAATCCATCAACTCAACAGGTCTACTTGCCCTGTTCTCGTCCCTCAGCAGGCACTATTTAGCTCCCGGGTGAAGGCATCTGCTTCCGAAAGATGATGACCATCACTCTATCCATATCAATATCTACCGGATCGGTGTTGTAAATCCCCCCTACATCATGAACCTCCCTGTTTCGTTCAATCAGCGTCTAAATCCTCCACCAGTGAAAGGGAGACTAACCAGTCAGTCCAGTCATCGATCTTTGCAAATGCCCCGCAGTCACTGCCAAGTTCCCTTGTCACGCAGTCAACGATATGGTCGCGAGCAGTTCTCTGGGCGGGATCGTCGTTGCTGGCTGAACGTTGGACAGTGGTGACATGGACGTCGGAGACGGCTAGGCCACCCAGTTCCCGGTTGATGATTTTCCATGGCTCGGTGGAGGAAGTGTCAGTAGCATGAGGGCGCTTGAGGCAGAGGAGGCGGGCGTCCATGGTTTGAGGTTTGGTGGGAAGAGGATCGATGTTTAGCGGTAGGTAGATTGAGGTAGGAAAATGTTGTTGTTGAGGAAGTAATGCTGTGGTTGATGTTACTTATGCTACTTATCCTAGCCGTGCAACCTAGGGAAACACCAGTAACACAACAATCATGGTTGGAGAGTAAATGTGATTGGATCAACATCTCAGTCACACTATGTGAAATTCCCAGAATTGATTCACCAGTGTGACATGTATGGGTACACATGGGTAGTGTGTCTCCTCCACAAGTGTCCAGCCTTCAAGCCGCACACCCTCAATCGACCGCTATCGTATCTAATGCTCCCGCTCCTGTATCTTGCGCCTATCAATGCATAGATCCGTCGGACTAATTCCTTAGCTCCCTATTGCATTTCTTTGATCTCGGCCTCGAGTGATTTAATCGTCCTCACGAGCGATAAAGACCTTTACTTTCAGAACATCCTCCGGGTGCGAGGTATAAAGTAGACCTACATGGTGCACCGCCCTTGTGAAATAATTGGCCAATTAAAACCTCAGTCTCCAAGAAGTGAACAGTGCCAGCAATTCCATGATACATCCTCGGCTGTACGCGGCCATTGGTGGAGAAATTATGCAAATTGTCAAGGAGATGGTCGCGATTGAATTGACGAAGACGATCGGAACCGGCTGGTATGAACATCTGGACGTGATTTAGTTGAGACGAGGCCGATGGACAAAGATAGGCCCGATATCTCTCGATGGATGACCTTCCACGGTGCAAAGGAGAACTGGGCATCCGTGCGAGAGCGCTCAAGGCGAAGTATTCGTGCTTCCATGATTGACGGTCAAATGCTAATCTCGTTGAGGTAGGAGGGTGCTGTTGTTGTTATTGGATGAGCCCCGCAAAGCTTGGTCCAAGACTAGCACAGGAGTAATGTTTAGGAATGAACGTGGATTGAGTTAATATCCACTACAGAAGGGCAAAAAGCCTTGGCAGCCATTCGGCCCAATCATCAGCCCCTCCTTAGTTCACTATGAATTACTTTTCGATCATTAGCCCACCGTCCTCACAACGATGACCTGCACTCTGTTGATATCACTCGGATGGCTGATACATATCTCGCCAATCGCATGGACTCGCCTGCTGGCTTGTTAGCGAGATGTTCACGCAATCCCTTTTTTCAATCTAAGTTTCTTACCAACCTGTCCACCTCACTTGGTCGATGAATGATGGCCCTTGATGAAGAATATCCCTGGCGCATTCGAGAAGGTGGTCGTGTCCGAATAGAGCAGGAGGTAGTCGAGCATAATAGGGTTGGAGAATTGATTGCGGCATGGCTGAGATGTGAGTATCGGACAAGGGAAGCCCAAACCCTCTAGGATAGTGAAGCCGCCAAATTTCCGCTGAGAAGGGGTCCGCAGAGCGTGGACGTTCGAAGCGTAGGAGTCTGGCGTCCATCGCTGTTGTTGTTTGAAAAGCAGAGTGAATTTGATGCAGGTGGTTTAGAGTTGAGAGGGAATATCTAACTTATAGTACAGAAGAACAAAACCCAGGCAGCGAAAGCATAGCTGCATGCACAAATCAGCGGAGCGGAGAGTTCCTTGGCCATTCTAGAGCAAAAGCTCAGCCTCCGGCTTAGTCGACTGCTATTGCCTTCGCTTTGGAATGCCTCTCAATCATGCTTCCCAGAGTCTGCTCGAAATGAAATAGGATCTGATACCTCACGATGACCACCTTAACACTCCCCATACCGTGGTAAGCCCCATCATCGATTTCCCCGATCGCATGCAAGCGCCTAGCCCACCTCGTCAGCACGTATTATCTAATACCATCCGGTTGATGAAGAAGGAGGATATACCACTCTGTCCACGCCCCGTCCTCGGCTTGAAACCTCTCTTCTGCAAGGATCTTACTCAAGCAGTCTATGAGCAAATTGTATTTGACCCTATGGGTATCGCGATCGGTGTCTAGAAGGAGAAGGGACGTTGGAGTTCCTATGTTGTATTGGGCTTCGGATATGGCGACGCCGAGTCTTGAGGGACAATTCGTGACGGTCCATGGTTCGAATAAGGCTCCCTCTCCTTCTATTTATGATATTGTCAGCATGGCCCATTTCACAAGGAGTTTGAGTGCTAAATAAAGTCCACCAGTCCGTGATGAGAGGTTGCGTTTGGATTGCCGCTAAAATTGAAGCACAGATGGGGATCAGCCTGAAATGCACGTACGGTAGGGACGTTCGAGGCGGAGGAGACGACCTTCCATGTTTCCGGCGACAAGTTCTGATATGTTTCTTGACGATGACGGAGTTGATTGCAATGGATACAGGAGAAGTAGAGAAGAGGGAGCGATGGCTTTATCTTACGACTAATTCGCTGATGCAAGGGACAGCAGAAGGGAACACGTGCCGAGGCCATTCTTTCCCACCCACATAGATACACTCTAGATAATACGTGTTCTCCTAGGAACTAGCACTGCTGGGTTTTCTTGATCCTTTCCTTTTCGAAGACGACTACATCTTGTCTATGCGGCTCATGATAGAGAGAACCTAACCGCGAACAATTATCAACCTTACCCTTTCGGTGTTTGATTTGTCATCGAGTTCGATTGGCCCAACAGCATGCAAGCGCCTGAAAAGCAAGATTAGAGACCTTTACGCCAGAAATCAGTTGCGTAGAATACCAGGCTGTCCCAGGAGATCCCTCTTTGCCTCGATACTCCTTCCGCCCAAGGAAAGCGGCCATATTATCTATGAGGTGATCTCGTCGAGCCCTCATTGCAGTACAGACCCGTGGAGTATCTTCTAGAAGTGGCGACGGCTTTATTGAAAGTTGTTGAGGCGATATTGCAACTCCGAGTGTGTCGCTGTTCTTCAAATGCCAAGATTCCGTTGAGTAATCGCTACTTTGCTTTCTCCGGTCAAGCCGTAGGAGACGACCTTCCATCATCCCAGACCTCGATTTGTGTCGCCAATGTAGAGGTAAGAATTTAGAGAAGGAAGGAGGGGTAAAGGTATAAAAAGAGGCGAATAGTCACCGATCCGTCCCAAGATAGACGATATTGATTAAAGACAGGCATTCCGTTAGCGGATTTTGTAGACTATATAATGTGAGAAGCAGGCAAACAAGGACCGCAAGAATTTCGGAGCACCATCGATCGATCAGGTAGATATCTCACAAGTTGTTGTTCCGAAAGACGTTTATCTTTTCGAGGCCTGGCAATGGAGCCTGTCGGAGTATTCTCGATATCTCATTGGGCATAGGGATTTGAATTTTATAACGCTTACTATGTCTTTGCGGATTTCGTAATCTACGCGAAATTTCAGCCATGACTCTGTCCGGCTCGCCTAATATGAGCCTTTCAAAGGAAATGCAGCTTGTATTGCCCTCTCGCGGTCTGTCTCTTTCGAAGCTTATTATTACAGCGAGAACACCTTGCTCGGCATAATCGAGATTTCGTACGGTATTGCGCCTGTCTGTTGATTAAGATATTCTATATGCACTGCAGTATCTCTCGCTTAAAATGGTGATCGGCCCCATCAACTGCAGCTGTATGTCACAATTGGAATGAGCTCAAGATCAGGTGAAGCGGAATATCCTCATAGGTTACCCTAGGTACCCCGGTCTTGTCTTGAGGAAGTCTGGCTCATGGATCAATCGCCCTTAAGTATACAGCTTTGCTCTCGGATAGCATCTTGCCATATCGATTATGTAGACCAAGGACCGATACTATTTTGATGAATCTGTGAGTCAGTCACATCGGACAGTTTCCTAGCGAATGGAGCAACCTTACCTTGCGACCTTAAAAGAAAGAAAGAGGAACATTCGCACATTATTGCCGCTTGAGACAATCGCGACTCATTGATCCTCGGCGGTATGGGTGTCCCGTTCCTATGTTTGCCTTTCGATTGCTTCTCCGATTTTATTTTTGCCGACGCTCGTAGATAGCGCACGATAAAGGCCTTCGCCTTCTCATTACCGATCCCCGCAACATCGTCCATACGTCCTATGGCATGCAACCGCCCGGTTTCCACCTGAGACCCCGTCTTGTTGATACCAAGAGATCTAGAGAACATACCACTCGGTCCAAGCTCCATTTACTCCATCCTAGGCCTGAAATTGATTTCCCGCAAGCAACTCGCTCAGATAGTCGATCAAATGTTCGCGTTTAGCTCGTCCCTCATAAGCCAGATCGGCTTGAAAGATATGAGATGGTTTGTCAGGAATTTGCGCGTCTGAGAGAGCAACGCCTAATCGATCAGGATTGTTGACAATCTGCCATGGCACGGTCGATTCCTCGTCGTATTGGTAAGGTCGTTCGAGGCGCAGGAGTCTGGCTTCCATTGTTTGCTACTCAAGTACCGATAATGGATTAGGCGCCGAGAGCCCTGAAAATATCTACATCAGTGTCAATTGTGGTCGAGCTTCGACGTGCGCGAGCTAGTGAAGCCAGCGATGCCAAGCAATGCTTGGCACTAATTTTCTCCTAGCGGATCTACCCTTTCGGGTGAAGCTTGGCTCTCTTGGCAAGGTGTATCTAATGGCGGGGGCTGGTACGCTAATTCGTCGCCTTGCCAGCCATGCAGCGAAACAGCATGGCTGGGCAGCCAAATCTGCGCACACCTTTAAAGGCGATGAGCTGTCGCTCTTCTCTTTCTTCTCCTCATCATAACAACATTTCACTATATATACTACGATTCCAATAACGATACCTGACGACTGAGAGTGACCTTTGAGCGAATTATCCACTGTTTACTTGCACTTGAAGCCTGCCCACAACCCTTTCTTGCAAGCATTTACTGCAGCCTTATACCCAGCTATAATCCACAAACTCCATCTTACCCACCACCAACCCTACACTTCCACCACAAGACCCTCTACCGATACATACTACACATACCCCATCCTACATTGATCGTCCCCACCCGCAACCGAACCTAATTCCTCTCCGCCAACAACAACTACTTCCTCCCCATCTACACGCCCACAACTTCGATATGGTCCAACGAAACCTAGTTGTCGCAATCATCATCATCGTCCTATTTGTCATCCTAGCCGCCATCGGCTTCGCCATATTTTTCCTCCGAGAACGTCTCTCCGGCGTCAGAACAAGAGTGGTAGAAGAGGAGGATTAACCAAGGTGTGACCCGGCGTGGGTCTTAGTCAAGTTAGGAGGAAAGAACGTAACGAGATATAAGGGAGGAAAAACATAGGCGAGGGATTCAACACATAGAGATGGGAGTTGGTTTCGGAAATGGGCATAGCGACAAGGGATTGGGACATTGAGAAAGCTTGGACCAGCATCTCAGCGTTGAATAGATTGGATATAGAGACATGACACTGTTAGTGACGAGTATATACCCCAGGATGGAATCACATTAATGGTCTTGAAATCGAAATCATTTGTCATATACCAACGCCTGATTATGTGAATGGGTATATACCTGCTCGATGATTCCAGAACCGTAACACAAACGCCCAGGCTTTTTTATATACCAAGATACCCTCGCTCCGTGCATTTGGCGGTCAGTGTATTTTACACGGCGCCGCGCTCCCATCTCATCAATCATGTGTTCCCCCAGCCCTCATCCCTCACCTCCCCATATCCATTCCCGCTCCCTCTCCTCCCCCAGTCACCTCATACTCCCTCAAGCCCATCAACATTCTTCCACCGACCGCACCCTCCTCACCCATCTCCCCACTGCCATCTTCATCTCTCAAATGCGGATCCAACATACCCCTATCCATCGGCGGATTCTGATTTCCCATATCATCTTCATCGCCCGGCGCATCAGCCAGATCCTCATCCTCATCCGATTGGACTTCGTGGTCTTCGTTATGAGGTGTACGTTGGTCACCACCACGTGGGTATTGGGAGTATGAGGGACCGCCATTTGTGTGATTGTTGTTAGTCATGTTTGGGGTGGGTGCTGCCCACGGCGAGGGCGCGGGAAGGGGATGTTGGATGCTGCGATTGGATTGGAGTTGTTGGCGGTGCTTCGAGATTAGGGTGTTGAAATTCCAGTCCTGGGAGTTGGTGAGGTTTGCCGCTGTCTCGCGGGTGATGGGGAGCATTGAGGAAGGGTACGATGAAAACTCTGATTGATGTATTTGAGCCAGTTGAGACCGGAGATGCTGGATCTCTTGTTCCGCAAATTCGAGTTTCCGCTTTGTCTCTTCGTGGGTTTCCTGCTTTCGGGCGAACGCCTTTGCGCATTCCTCGCGCCAACGATCCTGCTTTTGCTTTTCAGGGAGGCCTTTCCAGGCATCGAATGCAATTGATAGGTGCTGGTAGTATTTCTCTTCTACTTCATTTCGAGGCTCTTGGTCCAATTGATCTTGCGGATGCCCATTGGTTCCATTTGAGTGGCCTTGGTTATGAGGATTTTGCCGACGCCAGTCTTTCAGCCTCGTCCCAAGCCAGTCGCGAAGGATGCCGTGGTAGACCGGTTGCGGCGCTTCAACCGACCACGTAGGTCGATCTGGTGCTGATGGTCCAGTGAGGAGTGATGGAGGTGCTGAGAGGCATTGTAGACATAGTTGCGGAAATGAGAGGCCGAGGAAGTTGAAGTCGAAGGGTGACGTAGGATGGGCTCGCATACTGAGTAGGACTGTCGTAAGCAAGCGTCTCAGAGACGACATAAAGCAACATACTTCGCAGCCTTCACACTCTCCAGCACCTCCTGTAATGCCAACTCAGCCGCTCGTACGCGATCCCGCTCCTCCGTCGCATTCTGCTTATGCGTGATTTCCTCCCTCGTAGATACTCTCCTTGATGGCGACAGCCTCCTTACATACGGTGTCCCTTCACCCACAGCCGGCAAATCGTTAATAACACCCGTCTGATGCCAAGTTGCCCTATTCAAGAACGTCCTTGTCCTCTCCTCATTCGCATGTCCCGCAGTCGCATAACGCTCCTGTATCGAGGGGCTTCTCTGATCGCGGAACGGCGTAGGTTTCGAACTTGACGGTGTCGAGCCCGCCCTCTTCCCAGAAGATGTGCGCGCTTGTCTCCGCGTGACATTTCCCCTGAGTCGTTTTATCTCTTCAACGTTGTGTACGTCGTCTGGGGGCTTTGCGTTCTTGTCTTTTATGTAGAGGTCTAGATGACGTCCGAGGGAAGAGGAGGTGAATTGCTGGTGGCAATAGGGACACGCCTTGTCTTTGGTTGCCGGGGGTTTGCTGGTTGAGGAGCCAGGAGTCGCTGCAGAGCCGTCTGCCATTTCCCACTGGCGCTTGGAAAGGGTAGTGATTGATGAGACAGTAGGGCTCTGGTAGATTACTACTATGGAGTGTTAAGTGGTGTATAAAGCTGGTAAGGTAATCCGGCGCGAACTACTCTGCTCGCCAACATTCGGCGATCTGATACATACGCTATTGACCCACTAGCGTCTAAATTGCGTACCTATTTCCGCTTGCTTGCCGATTCTGTGCGTCTTCACATAGAGCTTCAATTCTTGTCGAAATCCATGGGTCATAGTAAATCATACATTTACGATGTCGCTCGAGCGCATCCAATGCGTACTGACAATGCTCGGCCTTACATAGTTGCTCTTCGCGTGCATAAATGGGAGCCGACCTGCCTGTTTTGGGCGATGCTAAAGCAGCTAAGTCCCCCACCGACGTGGTTGACTCTAACTCAAGTAGCTGCCATTTCCCAACCTGATTCGATTTCCAAACACGGCCGGTCGAATTGGTCCTTGCTACTTAAGAATGAAGAGGTGTATTCTCCAAGCTTCATACCTCCCAGACGGCAATCGGGCTCAGCTTGCAAGCTTTCTGATAGATCTATACAGAGTGGCTTACGCTGAATTAAGTGAAATTAAACCTGACACATTCACTACTGAGGGGACATTGGCTGCTACCAAGAGATCTTAGATGGGAAGGTGAGAATCGATACTCTAAATAAAACAAAGTATAAGATTGATAGGAGTCTGGGCGACTTCAGTCGCCTATAGCAGCTGAACCCGCATCAAATCGTATTTAGCTATTGCCTGACATGAGGATGGTAGCGCATCAAGCAGCAGAAAATTGGTGTAAAACAAACGCGCTGATAAATATAGTGTAGCCTTGAGTCACATTCGAAGAACCGGCCACGTCCGACGAGGAGATTTACTTCTCAGTGAAATGAAGTTTCGTTGCCTAATTCCCTATGCATGCTTCAAAGAACGTCGTTTCAACTCTTCTCGTTCAGACCCGTAATATAAGCCCACTGGGTCTGCCTCAACGATGTGTTAGGCCATGAAAACAGCAACGGCTTTAGCTGCAGTCGTACTGAAGGCATAGAGGGAAGCTGTAAATCAAGAGGCTTGCCTAGGGCAGCGCTAGATTGTCTTTTCTCTCGTCCCATCTGTCACTGCACAGTCATTGTCCTACCTTTCTTGAAGATTTTTTGGACGACATCTGGCAAATTTGTCTCACGCTAGTGGATCGAGTTTCGGGTGACCAGGAATTGGCGGTATGGAGCATGCTCTTGGTGGAAGCGCTTCACCGTCTGCTTCTCCGGTACCTAGCTCTCCTCATAGTGATTTGTAATTTTTTAAATTAAGTTGGCTTGAGTAAGATCTGGCGTAACGTCCCTAACCTACAAAGTCAGTAGGGGAGTCAGTTCAGCGGAGGAAGGCTACATTATTGATATGCAATGATTGTTGATGAGTAAATCCGACCGACAAATGGATGTTTCCTCGACAGCCAGCAATGAATTACACCTTTCTGTACAGAGTTTTGGAATTTACGTCGGGCACTACAGACTCGCTCGTTGGATTTATGACTCGCTTTCAAAATTTCAGCTGTCCGAAGGCCCCTCAAGGAGCGTCTGACGGGCGAAAAGGCCCATCAATGGAACTAGACTGCAGAGAGATGAATGCACGATAGCGTTTACAAGTCGCGAACAACCCCGGAGGCCTTCACTGTTGGTGTCCTGGGACATCTCCTATGACTATTTCCCGAATGACCGAGGACTGTTGCGCTATTGTTACATGATGTCCCGATCTAGCTTTGCGGTTGCATAGGCAAAATTTTCAAGCAGGCGTAAAATATGACAATAAGATATTGTGACAATTCCTCAATTCTCAGTATCTAGTGCTCTAGAACCTCTTGATTGTCCAACAACCGACGAGCTCTCGAATCTAGCACCAAGCTTCGAAGCAGAACTATGGGCTTGACCTTGGTGCCAAGGATGAACACCACTAGCTTCGACCAACTCACAGGACGCCTGTAGGCCTCCTTCTGTTTGGTGCGAATGTAACGTCATAATAAATTTTTTCGCGCTCAATCCAGGATTTTCAAGTAGACGCCTGACGTGCTTCTTGGTAAGGGAGGCCCTGAACGGAACAAGCTGGAATGTGAAGGGAACCGGGTCGCATATCAAAGGTCTGTCTCGTCGTGCCTACGCGGAAATAACCCGACTTTCGGTGTCTGTTGACTTGATTAGATAACGCAATGTCTTGCGAGTGATACGAAACGAGTTTCCTTTAGTTTCCTTCATTCTAAGTTGAAATGCGCTCTGCGGTCGCGACAAGAAAATTATTCAAGAAGTGTACGGCCTAACTCTTCTGAAGCTGGAGAGCTCCAAGTGTTTAATGCCACTTCACGAATGCCGGCGGCCATTCCGCGGAAAAGCTGTGTTACCATTCCGTAGGGAGCACAACAGCTCGCTCCACCTCCAGGATCATACATCAATGTGGTTCCATGAACCTCATGCCAAGTCTTTGTACCACTGCCAGTCAAAGAATCTCCCGCAAGCAGGGCCTTCCTGCTTTACGGCCCCGGATATCCCATGGGAGAACGTCAAACCCGTTGTTGCTTTGTACCTCGAGGGCAACAAGACGAGGAATAAACAAACCAGTCTGTTCGAATGGACATCCACTGGTCAACAAATTGACATGGAAAAGGTTGGCCTAGGGTGGCCGAATGTGTGAAACGTAACATGCACTTGGTTATAAATGTGTTGAACAGAGAAGATGGTCGTTACGGTAAGCATGGTGACATTCACAAAATTTCGAGATTGGTGATATTGCTTCCAGGCACGTTCTCTACCTAGAGCATCCTCAGTGGTGGAGGGATCCCAAGGTCCTCTCCTGAGGTTATTCGGTATCAAAGTGTGGGCAATGGCAGAATGCTGTGGAATTATTGATTTATAACCTTGTGGAATTTGTTGATTTAAGCAGCCGGCTAAGGTGGAGGATTGAATAAACCAGAATTGCAAATCTACCAAATTACTACCAAATTACTCAAAAAGTGTCATTGTCAGCTTGTGCGTAGGTGAAGCCTGCTCTTCAATGCTGAATCGGCCAAGCGAGCATGCTTTGTAGAAGCAGAAAGACATCACACGTTGAGACCTCGGCGTAATGTCGTCTTGTCTTTTGTGTAACTCGTGTGGAATTCACCTTGACACCAATGATAGCCTTACTGAAAAAGGTCGAATGGGCCTTGTCTGTTTGTATCATGTGTATGCGATATCACCTACGTTGCTCCCGGACAAGACCAGAATCCTCCACATCCAAATCCACCGCACGCGAATTCCCCACCCTTGGCGCCAACCCCGGTCTCAGAATCCCCTCCCCAAGCTTCCCCCGAATCTCATCCCCAACATCAAAGCTCAACCCCAAATACATCTCCTTCTTAAACACAAAATCCTTTAGCCCACCCAAGACATCCCCCAGAACGCGATAAATAAGATGCTGCGGCACGCCTGTTGCCTCATCCTTCCACGACTCTACAAGAATACGACAAGAAGCTCCTCCTAATTCAGGGCTAGCCGTGTATTCATAAGCAAAAGGGTCGTCGGAACTTGTGAGCTGGGTGTCGGGACCCTCGGCGCGGGTGCGGGTGCGGACGAATTCGAGAGCGTTGGCGAAAAAGGTGATGACTGGGCGTGGGTCGATGGTGTCGATGGGGTAGGCGTAGATGATGAGGACGGTTTGGGTGCCAGCTATGGCGAATGTGTAGGGGCCTTTACGGCGATCTGGCGGGCTTGACAGGCTTGACGCATTTGCCCATGTGGGTAAGGTGAAGTTTGCAATGCTTTGAATTTTCCATGTTGGTAGGTCGTTATCCCCGACTCAGTGCAAGGGAGCGTTCATACCTCGGGGTTATATTACCTTGGAAAAGACCATTATCATCGGCAACGGACAGGACATTCGTGGTAGTGGGCGCTGCTATTGCAAAGAGGAGGAAGTAGCACGAAGAAACAGCACTTGCTAGGGCAAAATGCATGGCGACAACGTTAGCAAGAATGAAGAATTTCCTTGTTAGGGGGAAATGACAAACATCCCAGCAGCTTGGATATCACCAACTTCAATTTCGACAGATATAGGTACGAGTACAGCATTTTAGATTGACACCTACTTTAAGCCGGCAGTTCAAGCGCGATCGCTCGAGTCGCGATATGCGGCGAACAAGCAAATGCAAAACTTGGGAAGCAAAAGATTCGGACGCAAAACAATGAGGGAGAGCGATGCGATGATGATGACGAACAGGAAAAACGTACTTTGTATGCGACGAAGAAACGGTCACGCCCTGGCCAAAATGGAATTCAATGCGGGCCCTAGGGCTACCCCGGAGCCGCCCCCGGGAGATCCATAGCTGTCGCCTAAAATCACTCTTAGGGGACTTTAGGGGCGGGCTTAGAGGCTCGTGACGGTGTAAGACATGATTTCCTATTTAGGAAGTTCCAGCCTAAAGTAAGTGAGGGTCTGCAAGGTGTACCCTGATAAACAGAAGACGCGAATGTGTCAGGGAATGTGAGCTCGAATATGCCTCAACCTAATGTATCCGGCGCCGCGGTACAAAAGTCTTTTGGATTATTCTCACCTTTTCCGAATGGTCCGAATTTGAGCTAACCAAATCTGGATGGCGGCTGCTCTGCAATGCACGAATCTATCTTCTTTGAAACCTCATATGCATCTCTAGACACGGAAAAGCTATCAGGTCCTCTAGAATAAGGCTTTTGGAACATTTGACTGCTCTCATCTTACTTGGTTTTTTTAAAAGGCAAAACCTACCGGTCCTGCCCGTGGAACACTGCTTTGGACATGGGTTTCAATTGACGGCGAAAAGAATCCCTGCCGAATAGCATCCGATAGCTTACTCACAGCCATAATCACTCGAAAAACATGTTGCCAGCATAACGTGGTTCTTACTCAGAGGTCATCGTGGTTCAATTTGTGGAGCTGGGCAGGGGCGGCAATCCTGCTTGACCTATTGTAACATCAATCTCAATTTAATCATCAATTGATTAGTACAAGAAGTTTTTAGATGTACCTGGGAGCAAACTTACCTGTCGACTATAGACAACGATGGTGGCCAAGCGTTCTATGTCCTTACCTCTCCCCCAGGTAGCCCTTGGTAGCTCTTGGTATCCCTGCATGCGATTTCAACCGACCGTCGAGGGGGTTCTCCTCCTTTGGAATCTGAGAGCAGAGGAATTTTGATATACTCATAGCAGACGCCTCACAAAGCACCCAGCCGGTCACCCGTGATCCCTGCCAATTACATGATCAAGGCCAGCTACACCAGGTGCCGCTCACGGTCAAAAGTCATCTCGACAGAGAGATACATCGTTCTGAGTGGCTCGAACTCGTCTTCCGCCCGTATAACGGGCGTCTTCCTCTTCCTCTTCCTCTTCCTCATCCTTCCATGGTTGATAGCAAGTTGCTGCTGGACCTGGAACTTATGAACTGATATTACAGAGGAGGAACGGGCTGCTGCGTACTCTATGCATCTGAGCTTTGATGAATGGATCGATCTCCACACCGCCAGTCTCCTTCTTTCATAGCTGGAAAAATATAACCTAGTGGGTCTGCAGGATGCTGAACCTCCGATCCTATCTTTCCGAAATATAAATAGTCGCTCAAAGAAGATATAATTTATATTAATGGATATCGCATGGAGAGTCTTGACAGGGTCTCTCTTGTGAAAGCGCAATATCCGTCCGTTGAAGTTAGTAAGGCCGTAGAGCCTTTGTAAGTGAAGAAACCAGGCTTCCTCACTCGTACCAAAGGCTCTTGACCTATTTCTGAAGCCGCTCGCTGCTCGGCTTATGGACTTGTTGGGTGAAGTTAAGATATCTAGTTCCTTCTCTATGCGCTTGTAGTGTTCCGCCGAGAAGCCTGTATCGCTGTCTGCATTGTTGCCGTGTCTTCGTCGAGGCATGAAGTGCCTAAGCGTGGCATTTGAGAGGACGGTGATGAGAGAGCGGTGTTCGAGAGGGATGGATAGGAAGGTAGACGATAATAATTGTGGAAGGTGGCACGAAGGAGATGATGAGATGACTGAGCAGAGCAGCCGGTTTTGGATTCCCAGGGAATCCAACGAAGAGGAGGCCAAAAGCAGCGTCCGCACCAGCCGAAAACAGTAGCATTCTCGCCGTCCCCTTATGTATGAGAAGCGACGAGACTACCGTCTCATTCAGGACTTTGCCTCATTCCAAACAGACTTACAGAAGATTTTGAAATGGTTTAGGGGCCGAGTCGCATGAGCTCTTCGCAAGCAAATAAACGATCTCACATAGTAGCCACTTCTCCACTGATGATACTCAAGCGATATTGCCAAATCAAATGTGGCTTTACTACTAGTGTCTACAACAGCCAATGTACAGTCTGCAAGAAACCAAGTCCTGGTCAACAACTCAGGCGTTGTGTGACACTGTAGCATGCGTGATTGTACCAACATAGCCGTCTAGGCCGGCACTTCCAGTCTCCCTCTGCTCAGGTTGACCAGTCAAGCTAGGTCCGCCGCCAGGTGTGACCAAAACTGGAGTCCCAAGCTCAACCCATTCTTGAGAGGTGGCGAATTCGAACAAAATTTCTGTTCGATCATTGCTTGCAGGGCTTTCTGGGATAGCAAACCCGCTCTGTTTGCTGGTGGTTCTATCGAACTCGAAAATCTCATCTGCGGTGGTCTCTCCTTCTAACGCCTTGACCTCGACGATCTTTGCAGATGCGCGGATACTTGCTATGTAGACGGTGACTATGACTCCAGGCCAGGCGGGTAAGCCAGCTTGGTTGAATACAGCACCAAAACGATTGAAAGCGGGCGGCAGCCGTGTAGTAGGGTCTCCAAGTGCAGGGATCATCACCATGCCTCTTCGTATTTCCAGAGAGTTCGTATTACCATTCGAAGCAAGAGCCGCTGCATCCTGGAAAGCAATTCCCACAGTACCTACTTGACCAGCGAGTAATTTTCGCACCGGCAGACGCAGGTTTCGAAGACTCGTAATGCTTACCTCTTGCCATGTCTGAGCATGATTCGAGGCTTGTCGGGTGTCATTTGTTGTTGCAGCAAAGTCGCCAGATAAGGGTCGCCGCCGATCGTAGGACAGCGCCACTGCTCTCGGTGACCCTTTGATCAAGCCAGGAAAAGAGCTAGCTCGGTGCATCTCAGGGCTGTTGCGCGCTTCGATAGTAGTGTCATGAGTACATGGCCCAATGATTACTTTCTCTCCAATCTCAAGCTTCCCATAGCGGATATAGCCGCTTAGTATGGTGCTAGATGTAGTCGCCCCAGCGTTTCCGTGATGAGGGTTTGTTGGCATTACAAAAACCTCATCTATGTGGAAAAGACTCCGAGGATTTGGTACGTCATCCTGAAGGACCAGTGTCATAACATCAAGCGAGTAGTCGAATGCCACTGGCAGCTGACGCAGAACAGCATGTAGTCCGCCGATACCGCTCCCAGTGACGGCACTAGTAAACACGATTGGGACGAGAAGATGGACTTCGTTGGGCTGCACCGAAGCAATTGTTCTCCTCGCAGCCTCTGCATCGTCCCTTGAGATAGTTTGAAGCTGAGCTTCACCCCTTTCATCTGAAGATGTTGACAATATCGCGGGCTTACGACCAGCAGATTTCAGCGTTGTCAAGACTTTTGTCAGAGTGTTTCGCAGACCTGCCTTGGTTGCAATGTCAAGCTTGGTGATAACGATGACGAGAGGTAAATTGAGCTTGAGGCATAGTTCGAGATGGGCCTTAGAGAGGTCGACGCCTTCACCGGCTGAGCCAAGAATTTCACTTGATGTTGCGGTTGCGCCAATCTTGCCACTGCTGTCGTCCTCGTCGTCTGCAGCTACGCAGCACAAGGTCCAATGTGGCGCCCACGAAACAAGCCCGCGTACGGTAGTTCGTCGATACCGCGGATGTCCAGCAGAGTCGGTAACGAAAACAAGCCGACCTGGCTCAATTACGGAGTGGATATCATTCCAGGACGAGACATTGCCAGAGGCATAGTTGACGACATCGGTACGTAAGGTGGGCAGCGCATCCTGATATCCAAAAAGCTCTTGTGCCAAAGAGCTGGTCACGCCAGAGACTATCTCGTGGCGATGCTTTAATAGGCTGAGCCTGCTTTTACCTCTGCCATTGTCCAGTGTCGAAGTAGACAAGGTCCCTAGCAAAGACGACTTCCCAGACGTGGTGCTCCCCGTCAGAGACACCCGAAGCTGCTCGCTCTGCGAGTGTGTCTCATATCCCCTCTTTTTGTCGACCTCGCTGTTTCCACCATTGGGATCAGGGTCGTCCAGAGATGAAGTCGGCGGTTCCAAAGATCGCTTCGAAGAGCCGGTATGAGGAGCGACAAGCATTTCCGCGACCCAGAGCTTTTCTTTTCGTTGCCTGTTAACCGCCTTCATTCTTGATAGGGTTTCTTCGGTCCATTGACAATCGCCAACAATGATCATACGGAGTATCTGCACGTCGCAGCCGAGACTGAACGCCATTGCACGTAGTACAGTCAAGCTCTCCTCCAACTCATCCCTTGCGAGACCAACGAAAATCCCATCATCGCTGACACCAATCTCATACAAGGCGCCGCTACTCTCTTCCAGTCCGGGTATCAATGGGCCCGGCCCTTTGGCGGCAGACAACTCGACATCAGTTTCCGGCAACACTGGCAGTACAAGGCTTGACTTTGAAGAAGAATGGTAAGGAGAAGATTGCTGAAGTCGCCATAAAAGCTGTGTAGTCAGATGCTGCAGCCTATTTTGCCTCGTCTGGCTACTGGGGGCTAAGACCGGCGTGGGCAAAGGAGGTTTGAGATCCGTCTCCGACTGCGATCTTGGTTTCCGAGACTTGGACAAGTAAGAGCCCGACACGTTCTGCACTGTTGACGTAGCAGTGAAGCTCCGACGGGGCCGAAGTAATAGGTGGAGCTTGTATTCGGTAGGACCCTCTTGCGGCTCCGCCTGCAGCTTTGATATCCCAGCGTTGGCTGCAAGTTCCGCTGGAGGCATACTCATTCCTGCGAAGAGGGGCCGGCCTTTTTCAGGATTGTTGTTCGCCAATTCCTTTGGTGGTATAGGCCATGGTGAGGATACGCCGGGTGGCTCGGATTCGAAGGTGAATATGGATGCCATGCTGTCTATCCTTCCCTTCTACGACTCTGTTGGATGTAGTGTGGTTTGTATCTGAATTCGTCCAAAAATATGGTCACCTGCAGACTCTATGCCGCTGTATTGCATTGTGTTGTAACGTTCGTAACGATGTGGTATTTGTATGAGATTGATGGATACGGAACAGTTGCGAAAGTGGAGGAAGCATCTTGACGGTGCCTGGAGTGATTGTTATCGTAGGCTTTGTATTTGTGGTAGCAGCTAAGTTGGGCTCGACAACTAAGAAGGTGAGTTGCTGAGGCACATCTTTGCCCTAGATACAGAAAGTTTTGATGAAGTTGCAATGCCTGCAAGGTAACAAGGGATTGTTTTTAACAAGGTTCGCATACGTTCGAGGGTAAATCAAGTAGACAAGTCGCTGATTTCGCATAATTGAGGCGCTAGGCTTATTCAAGCTGCATAAAGGGTTATGTCAAGCGATACAAATTCGAGCTCCGTATCGATGTTCGGTGTTCATTCGATGACAGTGTACATCATTTATTCTACCTTCGCGTAGAGACTACGCTTGGCCGAGAGGGTATGTATCAGTCATTTCGGTTGGTAGAGTCTGATACCAGATTGGTACAGATCGATCAAACGCTGGGTATGTATATACCACATATCTTCGTACATTGATCTATCATGACTCTACAAGTACGGCCAGCATGACAAAGTGAGCCCAAGGCTTGTAGCCACTCTACTTGTCCATGTCACCAGCTTCTGAAACCTTATCCCACTCCGAGTCCGTGCTCAAGTCCCCAGACGAAGCCTCCCCAAGACTCCTCCTCTTCCTCAGCGCCCCTTGCGCATCATCAGGCTTCAGCAGCCCCTCCGATCTACTCTCCGTATTCGGCCCCACGCTCTGATTCCCGGCGTCCTCCGTCTCCGTCCCACTATCTTCTGCGCCTCGATCATCCTGCCCTTTCCTCATCTCGCGCAACTGTTTTGCTTCTTTTTCCTTCTGGTTGGCACCTTCGAGCTCAGTCACGAACCAGTTTATTGCCCACCATAGACCGGCGCAAAGGAAGGATAACACGACGAAGTGGATGCTGTATGTGAGGATGAGGAGAAAGAGGAGGACGACTTGTAGGGCGGCGAAAGAGGCATTTGTTGCGATTATAATGGAGGGGGTGGGGCCGGGGGTGAAGATGGAGTTCATCAGGTCCGTGAGGAAGGTTGCCATGACGGCTCTGGATGAATAGCACCTCTGGTTGCAAGGTGAAGCTCGACTGATGTTTTGAAGCTCCCGTATTTTCGTACAATCGCACAGCCGTATGCAGGAACAGGTAATTCTTTAGCTGGCTTGCAGATAGAATCAGAGCGCGTCGTGCTTTCTCTTAATTGCTGTCGCAACCCGAGACTTGTGGGTTGTAGGTGCAAATGCTAAGTGCGTTGGGGAGTAGAACTCTTTGACTGTAGGCTGATACAAAGGTACTGCGACACGTGTTGTTTCACAGACTTGACGCCTGAAGGAACACGGAGTCGTGACTTGGGTCGTCACACTTATAATCGATAAGCCCACATTCAGCCCTACGAACGATTGGCCCACATCCTCCACGATTTGCGAAATTCAAAGTTTCCTAGAACAACATCAATCCTCATGCTCTCCTTGTGTACGAATATGATTGCCATTGAAGTATTCGCACTACATCGTACATGGGTGAGGGGCGGCAGATCTATACAACAGCTTTACTTCTGGACTTGCACAAATTCGCCCTGAAATTGAGTATACAGTATTGATCATCAGACCGATGTTCTCTATCACTCGTGTCTAGGTACGTTTCTTGCCATACACTATGCCTTCAAACATGGCTGTGAAAAGTAAGGTGGAGGGGGATGACGTCCCAGTACAAAGCAACGGCATATTCATACATCGTTCGGAAGCGGTATGGGATCATCGAGAAACCTATGGACCCCCGGGCTTCAAAGGTGTGTTCATGAATTCATATGCAGCACTCTGCGCCGGCTTCGCTGCAATTGGCGGTTTGATTTTTGGGTACGACCAGGGCGTCGTGTCAATTGTTCTTGTTATGCCCCATTTATCTCACATTTCCCTCAAGTCTCGGAAACATCGAGCAGTGCTGGATTTGACAAGGGTCTGTTGACGGCGATGATTGAATCGGGCGCTCTGTTTGGAGCTCTTAACCAAGGGTGGATAGCGGACAAGATCTCCCGGAAGTATTCAATTGTCGTCGCCGTACTCACTTTTACTGTCGGATCGGTCCTACAAACTTCATCGGTCAGCTATGCAATGCTGGTCGTTGCAAGACTCATAGGAGGTATCGGCATCGGCATGCTCAGCATGGTTGCACCATTGTACATATCGGAGATCTCGCCGCCTGAAATACGAGGAGCGCTGCTGGTACTGGAAGAGCTCAGCATTGTCACTGGCATAGTGATCGCGTATTGGATCACTTATGGCACTCGATACATGGCGGGTGAATGGGCTTGGCGACTACCATTCCTTCTCCAGTTGATTCCTGGTTTTGTATTGGGCGCGGGCATCTTACTCCTGCCGTTTTCGTGAGGGAAACTAAATGAAGCTCATGTTGAGATGTCTACTAACGAACAATTAGGCCTCGATGGTTGGTGTCGAATGGCAAAGATGCAGAAGCATTGCAAGCCTTGGCAAAGCTGCGACATTTGCCTACCATGGACATTCGCATACAGCAAGAGTGGTTCGACATCCGCGCTGAAGTCGCTTTCCGCAAAGAGACCAGTGCGATACGACATCCGAACCTCCAAGATCACAGTGTAGCGAGTCGCATCAAACTCGAGATCGCCTCTTGGGCGGACTGCTTCAGGCGTAGCTGTTGGCGAAGAACACACGTAGGTGTAGGTCTGATGTTTTTCCAACAATTTGTTGGCATCAACGCGCTCATCTATTACTCACCCACCCTTTTTGGTACCATGGGCCTCGACTATTCCATGCAGCTTATTATGTCCGGTGTCCTCAATGTCACCCAGCTTGTTGGAGTGCTAACGAGTCTCTGGACCATGGATCGCTTCGGACGACGACCACTTCTTCTCTGGGGAAGCTTTTTCATGACTATCTCGCACTTCTTTGTTGCTATTCTCGTGGGGAAGTTCTCGAGTGACTGGCCGCATCACAAAGCTGCAGGATGGGTGTCTGTGGCATTCCTGCTGTTCTACATGCTGAGCTTCGGATCAAGCTGGGGCCCTGTGCCGTGTAAGTTCGATGATTTAAGCCATGATGAATGTATTTTGAGGATATTCGCTAAATGTTGGATATGTAGGGGCTATGCCTTCGGAAATCTTCCCCTCTAGTCTCCGAGCAAAAGGCGTTGCTCTATCGACATGTTCAAACTGGCTGAATAACTTTATCATAGGCCTGATCACTCCGCCTTTGGTTCAGAACACAGGCTTCGGGGCTTATACGTTTTTCGCCGTCTTCTGCCTGCTCTCCTTGGCTTGGACATTCTATTTTGTACCTGAAACACGGGGCAGGACACTGGAAGCCATGGACCGCGTCTTCAACGATGTCAACAGTGAGCAGGAAGAGGCAAGAAGAAAGGCTATAGAGAGTGAGCTCATCGGCAACCATGAATCCACGGTCAGCCACGAGCGGGCAATGTCTTAGGAATTCTAAAGAATCGCGATATACCAAGGTACCTTGATAACGGCGTTCCACACTTCCGGGTAATTTCCTTCCTGGCAATCTTGTTCGCTCCTTCGGACATTAAAGACCTCTATGAGCTCGCTTTCGGTCAGCTTCAAAGCTGCGCTCTATGCTCGCCAATCAGGACACCAGGGCGAGGTCTGACACGCGAATTGTTTCAGTCAGAGATCAACATTGATATCGCAGCGTCCGTAGGCACCTTGCTCATGGTCGGTACGGATGTAGCCGTGAGTTGTGAAGGACCAATCAGAATCGATGTTCGGCGCTGCGTGATTCAGCTGGGTGGAAGGATCTGCGGGATGGGGATTAAGCGAGACTGGGAAGGAGCTGGTGGGATTGCACTTGTCTACTTCAGCCTTGCGGGAGGATTCTAGGGCTGGATAAGCTCCATGCGGCCTCGACCTCATGTCTGTCTATTACTCCAGACCTCTGCCAATCGTGCACACGGCACAGATTTCGTTTTCAGCTTCACCGTCCTCATTAAACACAGTAGATCCAACCATCCAGACTCTCTCAGACCGCTATCCCGGGCACTCCGATGAGATCGAAAGATTTCCCATCGATCTTTGAATTCTAGAATTGAGAGATTATGAAAGCCATTCTCAGGTAGATCCTTTGGCCCAGACAGAGTGCGCAATTTGTTCTTCGCATGGATGGAATCGAGGGAACGAGCAAGCAAGTCCTAAAGTCCGAGATTCCGAGGCAAAGCCCCAGGTGTTTTGAAATTCAACTCCGCACCGCACCTTCGAACGAATTCAGATGAGTAATTATTGACGTTGGTGCTGATTGTTATGTGTTGTGTTCCAACATTATCCGCGCCCCACGTTACCATCGATTAGGCTTACTTTGGTGACAGCACTTCTGTGGCTGCGCATTATACCCAAACTAGCTTGATCTGAGCCTCACCTACTACCTTCACCGCCCACTGTCTACGTCCGGACACGGACGAACCATCAACGTGAAAACAATAGATCAACATCCAGCAGCCTCGGCAGCTTACGGCTCCATTGGCGCTCGCAGATCATGCCACGATATGGGATGAATCTGACACCCAACGGTCTATCTCTCTTTTCTAGAGAAACACTTCGCGAATTGACTGACTAAGGTACTTAAATCATCCATGCACGCCCTCTAGTCTGTTCGAACAGAGTTCCTAGAGCGGCCGAGCCGTTCTTTCTACTCTCCCTAGTGTTTCTCAGCTCCTGCTTACTTATGTCGCAATTTCACATGCGGGCGGCTATTGCTCGTCTGTCATGGGCTCCTAATGTTTTAGACCATGCCAAGCCTTTCTCGAAGGATGAATATGTCCGGCCTCTGTGTCACTTCCGTACCACTCCCTGAATGAAAGAGTTTCAGACCTTCCTCTAGTCTACACTGACCCGCGGCACCTACTCCATCGTGTCTCACGCTCGTGCTTGGCTGGCCTGTTGAGGAGCGATTGCAGCGCCTAGGTCACTTCGAATAATTGGAATTATGATCGATTATCCAGGTGTGATAGCATCAGCTCGGATCAGTCGCCTACGAGCGTCTTGTGCCTAACCCCAACAAGGTCCAACGTCGATTAAGGCTGTGAACTACGGATGAAACGAAGGAGCCAATGCGTGGGAGGCTGCGGGTGAATACAACCTTCCTCAATGCGCGCCACATGACCGTTTCACTAACTCACCTCCATGGGCCACTTAAAATGTAGTCGAAAATCCGCTACTTGCCCACACTATCATGATTCCATGCGTTGAATCATAATTGTGGTGCTCGAGGAAATAAGGAGGGCCGTACCATCCCGTATACATAAAGTCACTCCCTTCATGTGCTCCGTATACGCATCTATATTTTCTCGCCACCCCCTCTACTCAGCCTTTTAACAACATTCGCGGATCTCTCAAGCTTTCCAGATCGGTGCCTGCGTCCGGAGGCAGCAGCACGTCAAAATGTCCTCCAGCGATCCATTCTAAAAATTTGCAGGGTTCAAATCCTGCGCGTGCTCTAGTGAGCCCCGAAGGATTCGCAGGGCTGGCCAGAAATCGGCCAATCAGGTTCGGGGCAGTACCTTGCATAGCTCGAGGAGGATTTATCTAGATGGTAATGCCCCCGTGGCGAAGGGAACAAGTCTTTTCTATAATGGTCTCTACTTCAATCCATAAATTATACACCACGTAGGGTATAACATTCTGGGCAGGCATATATTATTTGAAATCGACCACATCCTGGCTGACTGGAAGTTTAAGTCAATAGCAAAACATTGTTTGTGTTTCCCATTTCATTATATCACATCTCCTGCATTCATCATGTCTCGATCCCATCGCCGTCCTTCAGAGTACTCACGCGGAAGTAGCCCTCGGATAGATCGACCTCTCTCCGTCACCGAAGGCTTCCAAAACCTTGGTTTTAATGAGACCGCTGGCGCCCATAATCTTTCAGTCCCATCAGCATACGACACTCCGAGTCAACGGCACCGTCGGCCGTCGAACCTTCGCAGCGAGTTGAGCTCGAGCTACCTTCCATCCGAATACGACACAAGAGACTATTACCGGACAGCTTCGCCAGCTTCATTCGATTTGCAACCCTCATCCACATTCAACTCGTCAATCTTAGACGAAAATTGCCAGCTCTTTCCTGAGTCATCAGCCATCAGCGCTCGCGCAAGTCCATTCGCTACCAGCGCAGTCGGCAGGACGGCAATGGGGTAAAGCCACGCCGTGGACTTTCTCTAAACCATCGCTAATGAGCTTCAAAGCAGTTATTCTTACCCTTCAGATACAATGTCGACCTACCGAGAACCAAGTTCTTATGCTACATCAAGGTCGCCTTCACAGCGAGGTAAGTTTAACCAGCTTTCTCTCCCTTTCGCCTAGAGTTCACTGGCTGAATTTTTTAGGCTACACTGAGGCCTCCTTGTCACGCAGTATGTCTGGTCCCCCTGGCCCCAGCATACTGCCAAGCTCGGCCTATAGCGCATTCAGGGAACCAGGGCGGGAGATTGCTCGGCGGCGGCGGCGGCGAAACATTCCTGAATCTCGCCGCCAGTCCAAACTCCTCCACCGGAGAGCGGTGCTGCCGAGCATCTCAGACGCTGGGCCGAGCGAAGCAGATTATGGGATCGGTTCGATTGACTTTTTTGCAGCTCACTCCGGATCTTCGTACGATAGCCACGGCGCTTACGGTCGAACACCTTCAACTTCGTCTAATTACATGCCGAGCATGTCAGGGTAAGCTCTCTTCAATGCCAGAAAAACTCAATGCTGATAAGGTTTTTTAGGTCTCCCTACCAGGGCTATCCTGCCTACAGTACCAGTAGCGTGAGCTCACAGCCTTTGTATTCATCGTACGTTATAACATCAGCGACCTCAGAGGACAGGCTTGCTAATATCTCGCAACAGTCCCGCACTTACGGGTTCCTCCTACCCTGGCTACCATCGGGGTGACCGGAGAGGCTCTACCATTGCCTCGGGTCCAGAGCCAGTCGTCCTCGAAGCGCCTAGAAAGCCTCAATGCTGGGAACACGGCTGCAATGGTCGGCAATTCTCCACATTCAGCAACCTACTCAGACACCAGCGCGAGAAGTCTGGCACTTCGCAAAAATCCATCTGTCACCGATGTGGTGCAGAATTTACGAGAAAGACCGCACGAGACGGCCACCTGGCCCACGATAAATGCAAGCCGCGGCCTTCCTCCGAACGTTGACTAATCGAGGGATCAATAGAGTTATACTGGAATTAGCGATTGTGGGAGTGGAGTTGTTTGAGTTTTTTTGACGGCATAGGAGAGCGAGTTTTGCGTCTTTAGCGACTGCGATTTCCGTGCGACGACTATAGACGACCAATTGCATTGGGAACGGGACATCTGGAAAGGAGCATTTAGAGCACACTGCGCGCTGCATACACTGGGCGTGGCATTTTGGGACAAGGCGTTACTTGTTCGTTTTTCATCTAAAGGGATAGATCTATGTCAGATCGTCGCTCACTACCTATCCTATCGTTACCAATATTAGAGAAGATCTCGAATCGATGAATCTGCGCTGGCTAGCAGATCTTGCATTGCCTCGGGCAGTATCACGATTTACTGTACCACAATTGATCTTTCGGACCTGTGCTGAGACCGAGACCATGAAACACAACTTTGCCGTAATGTTTCACCATTTGTGTCTGTGCACAACAATGCCTCCCCTCCGCCACCACACCTCCATCCACAGAGTTCACAGGATAGGAATATACAACAAATTGCTGAGCAGGTTGCTGAGTAGAGTACATGTTGCAACTCTGATAGCTCTGCGGACTGTGCACAAGACCGGAGATGCAAGATGAAACTCGTCTCGTGTCGGAGATCAGGAAAGCGAGGAAGGCAGTGTAAACCATGCGACTCAAACACAACAACAATTGAAGCCAGATCAAGGTTGTTGGGTCCAACATTAAAGTTGACCAAGTCCCACACGCGCAATACTTTAGATTTTTAGTGCGATCAATCCAAGCGCGGGCGGTAGACGCTGCCGAAAGGGGGCTAGTCCGTAGCCTCTTTAGCTTCTACTCGAAAATCGGTTCACCGACACAAACCGTTTCACGGCCTCAATCAACCAATTTCTCGGCAGTGTGAGACTAAGCATTAGGTGTCAGGTTAGTCGAGCAATTGTGTCGCGAAGATGAAGCTCGTCAGGTAAGCTCTCTGCCCTACACTTTCTCCTGCAGAGATCTCTTGCTGAGACCCATGTTCTCAAGGCTCGGAGATCGCGAGAAGGGATGGAGCTGACTGAGTCAATGCCAGATTCTTGATGAAATGCGCGAATGAGACCGTTACGATTGAGCTCAAAAATGGTACACCACCCTGACCTTCACCACCGTCAGCGCAAATTACCTACTAACAAGCAACCTTACAGGCACCATCCTCAACGGTACCATCACCTCCGTCTCCCCTCAAATGAACACCGCCCTCCGCGCTGTCAAAATGACACCCAAAGGCCGCGATCCGATCTCCCTCGACACGATTAATATTCGGGGATCGACTATTCGTTATTATATCCTGCCGGATAGCTTGCCGCTGGATACGCTACTGATTGATGATGCGCCGAAGCCGAAGAATAAGGCGAGGAAGGAGGTCGCTGATAAGGGCGGGGCGAGGGGTGGGAGGGGTGGACCTAGGGGTAGGGGGAGAGGAGGGGGAGGGGGTTTCCGTGGTGGAAGAGGCAGGGGAGGGGGACGAGGGTTCTAGTGGGGGCAATAGGTGGGAAATGGATCAGATGGACCACGATGTCAATGGGATGGGGCTCGAGGCCGTGGGATGCGGACAGCGAAGATGCTTGCCACGGGAAACCCGTTCAATTCAAATTACGGGCGTCCGCAATATTAAGCACTTGGGCAGTGGTTTCATGCTGCCATGGATCAATGGCTGTCCCAGAGGGCGCTGCGTCGCGTTTTCTGTGAAAGGAATATCAAAAGCTAGGGCCCAATACAAAGGCTCTACAGGACGTCTACATCTCTCTATCGATAGTCGACAATTTCTCCCAACGTGTAAATTCATGTGTCAATTCAACTTCGGCATATCCTTAAAATCACCAGCTTCTCCCATCCAGCCTGCTTGCCAGACCTGCCCACAACCTTGACAGTCCAGCCTTTACCCCAGTCCCTAATCCGTTGCATAACCTCATCAGGTCTATTCTGCTGGCATAGCAGTACATAAGCCAAACCCCGTTCATGACTCAGTACGGTAGGCAGCTGCTCCAGCAGTCTATTCGTAACCTCCATACCATCTACTCCTCCCTCATAAGACAGAGAAAGTAGATACGAGTCACGTTCGAATGATCCTACCGTAGCCTCTGCAGCCTGATCCAGAGAGCCAATTTTAGGCACGATCTCCGATGGCACATACGGCGGATTAAAAATCAACACATCCACACGTCCAGGCCGCAGTGAGGTTGTCAAGTCCGCGCACATTATCCCCAGCAGATTCCCGCACCACATAAAATTTCCATGCGTCGCAGCCTCATTGCCTACCTCGACCTCTGCCTCCTCACAGTATGCTTGCATAACAGTCCGCCCCGCAGCCCGACAAGCCCACTCATTCACATCCCCGCCCAAGACCAGCACATCGCCCCTCCCAAAAATAGCCCTTGCGTTCGCCGCAACAAATGCGAGAACGACGCCGGAGCCTGTGCCGACGTCAAGGACTAATGGCGAAGGGGAAGGATGTGGGGCTGCGCCTTGGGAACTCAATTGGGAATTGAAACGCTGGGTCAGGAACGAGGTTTCTGTGGGGGAGGAGAGGGTGTCGAGGAGGAGGTATGAGTCTTCTGCTGGAGAGTAGATGAGGGCGGGGTTGATGTGGGTGGTTGAGGGTGTGGGGAGCATTGACGCCTGCGTGAGTGCCTGGTGGGGCGAAGGTGGTTTTTGAGAGGCTCTGGTTTTATCGCTAGCGTGAGATCTGCAAGGTGATGTCAATTCCCCCTCGAGAACTTTCAAATCTCATTTTTCTTGACTCCACGCTTGAATTACCGCGTCAATCAACTAGAGATGAGGGCATCAATACGCCTACTGGCTAACCCTACGGCCGTTGGCTCTACAAGAGGACTCAAGCCAGCACCACTCGCTTTACTTCCTCCGATACCGCTGTATAGACGGTTACTACGTGCGCACCGGAAGCATTTGGATCCCCGGATGAGGTTGCTGGGGGATGAGTATGTCAAGAGCGAATTTCGGGCACACAGGAACGTGGAGAATCCGATGCATATAGTAGGTTTTAATTCCATGCAGCCTTCCTTACAATCGTCGGATGTTCTACCTAGAAAAGGTTGACTGACGGTGCCGATAGATTGGCTTCCTCACCGAATGGCAAATGTATGCACAGAAGATTGAAGGCAACCTGTGGGCTGGAGAGAAGATTGACAAAGGGAAGATTGACAAGATGAATGGTAAGGTCCTTTGCGCAATTGGGAATGGGTCAGGTGCTGATGATGGGTTTGGTCAGATCAGCAGCTGGGGCAGATGTATGAGCTCATGCAGGCTATAAGGAAACAAACGCAAGAGGGTGGTGAGGAAGATGGTTGAAAGATAGTCGTCGAGTGACTCCAAAGAGCTCGTTCCAGGTACCTCGGGAGACACAAAGCACCCTTTCTCAACGATGCTCAGCGTCTCGAGAATGATGCCAGCGAGGTCGAAGCAAGGATTGGAGGTACGACAAGTGTGGCCGATGGGCTACCTCGATCTTCTTGAGCATCATTATCTATGGGATACAGAGTGTGCTCCCTTTCCGAAGACCAGTATATCAAATCTCACAGCCGCCACACCCTAGCAAGACTTTGAGGCTCGTGTCACATATGGGCTATAGACCGTCGCCAGTTGTTTTGGTCCTATCAAGATGATTCTAGGAGCAATTTCGGGACGTTTCAGTGAAGTAACGAGAGTTGTGCTACTTGAATAGAAATAAGGATAGCCTGGTGCCCGCCAACGGAGATAACTCGCCCCATCCGCCACCAAGGCTGTATGGTCCATGGTTTGTTGAAGCACAAGGCAGCCGTTTCGAGGTTGTATAATGAGCGGTGATACAGCCTAGTGAGCTTTCACGCTTACAATTTGAGCTTGGGGAGGACAAGGTTTCTCTACTTAAGAAGAGCTTCGCATCGTATGCATCCAAGAAGACATCATACACCAGCACAACCAACACGCTTCATCCCCATAGAAGTCAAGGCCAAGGGTTTCTCAAGTAGCGCTGGTGTCAAATCTTCCAGGAGCCAGAGCTTGAATAAAGCACACCGCTAGCCTTTGGCTTCCAGCATCTTCCCAAGCCCCAGCACGAAACATTCAGTTTCGCTCTGCTTTGTCTCGATCGCAGCGGCAAGTGGCGAAATAATCTTCGGACCATCGGCCACTCCTTGGCGGCAACTTACGAATCCTCCATAGGTCACTGGTATCCACCCAAAGTTAGTATCTTGATTTGCCGTCAAAGATGTGCACAACCAAGTTCTCCAAGCACCCAAAGTGCAAGCACTGGTCCACCGAGATCCTCAATCCCTGCGAGCAAGGCAAAAACTTCGGCAACTGCAAATCATTCGAAGAAGGTAGAGCTCGCAATCCAAAATCATGCCCTAGAGAGATGGCAAAAGAGGGAGAGTGCCCAAAGTGCGACAAGAAGGACGACTATGACGGTGACAAGATACGCATGGTCAAGAACGTTGAGTATGGATATAGATTTGGGCTTGGACCGAGTGAAGGTGATTTTGGGATTGATATGCTGAGACCTTCTGGTGGGCAACCGAAAGCTCGTACGGAATCGCAGGTAATTTGTTGTACTGTTATGTGAAATTCGCGGGCATTGGGGAAGTGAGAATTTGCGAAGGGCACAGATTTTGGTGGATGCAGGTGCAACTCTGGATTTGGGAAGGGAAGTCGGGTGCAGGTGTTGGTTTCGAGACGTCTAGACGTTGAATGCCCTTCATCTTGTGCAATAAGTATTGTCCAGTGAGAATAATGTGTGTTGGAGCAAGTCAATATTATGAATATCATAAGACTCGTCAATTCTCAATGCAGTTTCAGTAAGCCTAGCCTCCTAGCTTCAATGTATACTCCAGCATATGAATTGATAGCCACTCAATGCCCTCAACAGTCTTGCCCTGCTGTCAATACATAAACAGCGAAGCAACCGTAACCAATGATAGGGCCAGCCTTGAAGGGACCCCTAAAGAACGGGAGGTTCGCGCACAATTCCAGGTTAGCTACCGCCGCTTGGGAACCATCGTTGCTGGGTCTCATTTGCAGGCCTGGATCTTTGGGCACCATCACTCCAATGTATTGACCTTGCATTGAGCATTCTCTTACCCACAACACAAAATACATGTGTCTGACCGTACGCGCGTATGGCCACGGAAGCCGCTGCTACAGGTGATGGTCAGAGCTTCTGCCGATGAGCTTACAGCAGTGTTAAGGCCGAGAGTCTCGACATGAGTTCCTGAGAACTATCCAATCACGACTTACCGGAATCTGCACGATGTTTGGGATGTGATATCGCCTTGGTACCATATGCCAGGTCGACGCTTTGGTAGGACGTTGCTTGTACCTTTCCTTTCTTCTTCGAGAAACTTCAAGGCAACTCCAAAAGGCGGCTTGGTCTAAGACAAATTTCCACCTCAACTCCTACATCAGAATTGCAAGCCAGAGCTTTACCACGTTGCGGGTACAGGGAATACACATCATTAATCACTACGTTGAAAAGTATATCCTTCGAACCAAAAAGTAGAAGCTGCGGAACAAGGATAAGAGAAGGAATACAGCCTCCAAACAACCCATGCTTCCACCTCAATCATGGACCCTGAAGAATCTTCTTTGAGACCTTGCAAGCCTTTACCTTCGTCTACCAGCGACCGTTGTGCTTCACAGAACGTAATGGGTCAACATCCGAGTACCCCCTCTGTGCACCCAAGCGAGAGTACCCCGGGAATGAGTGGTCCCTTACAGAAGCTTGGCTTGCAACCAGATGAAGACGGTGAGGAGAGCGAAGACGAAATGGAATCGCAAGCATGCAAGAAGGCGAGGCTTCTGAAAGGAAAAGAGAAGGAAGGCCCAGCAGCTGTAAGAAAGGAAGGGCCCGTGCAGCTCCTCGACTTACCTCTAGACATACTGAAGGACGTTCTCAAGGAGGTCAGGAAACCCATCAAAGAGAGTGGTGAACTTTCCGGCTAACAAAACATTAGGTCACCCATACAAACGACCTCGCGAACCTGGCGCTGGTCAACTCTACACTCCATGGCGTTGTGACTCCTATGATCTACAGCAGATTCGACATAGTCTGGCCAGACTCACTAAGCAGTGCTGAGCCGCGAGCTGGTGTGGACGCTCTGACATATGGGCTGGCGACACTAGTCATGAGGGAAGACCTCTTTAACAATGTAGTACTCTCCGGCAGCAGTACTGCCAGAGGACCATGTCAAAGCTACTCTTGCACAAATTGTGGCTCCATCAACTATTTGAGCCAACTTTCAACACCTTTGGGGAAGATACAAAAGACCCGGAGAGGCAATTACTTCAGCCAATTCACCAAGAAATTTTCTCTAGGAAATGGTCCTGCAGACTGGGTACAGGAGTACCTTGTCACCAAAGAGAGCGGCAAAATGCTCGGTACTTTGGTCGCTCTTAGTGTTGCTCGTATGCCAAATTTAGTGAGTAACTGTCTCCGAATTTCGTTATTTCGTTTGGGCTAATGCAATTCTCTTATCCAGGAAACGTTCATCTGGGACATGCCCACAGGCATACTACGCGACATCTGGATCTCACTGGCTTCTTTGGGTGACTACCAGCCATCGAAGCTTGAAAAGCTTTGGGTTCGATTACACGACAACAAAGCTGCTTTGCAAGAAGCAGGCATCATGCCAACAAATACCAGTCCGCAATCTTCTCAGGCGACATCAGGCCCCTCACCTACACTTCCAGCTTCTCAATCAGGACTACGCTCTGACGCCGAAATATTCGGTGTGACGAGAGTAGTGTGGTCCAATCATCATGTCGAGTCACCAAATTTCTCTATTGTCCCTCCGTTGCGGTCGTTGACCGTACTGGATATTGACGAGGTCAAGTACCTAGTCGAGCTAAGTGTCCTTCTTGGCCGTTCGATCAACACGTTGCGAGAATTGCGGCTTGGAATGGCGTCCACTCTTCACACCTCAGGCTATGTCCGCACAGCACCAGATATACAACCCTTGTTCAGTGGAGGTGTATTTTCACTGCTCATGAGTAAGATATACAATCACATGTCTGCCATTGGTGTGCTTCAACTCATGCGACCTAAATATGACGCCCATACTGGAAAGCCTTTGGAGCGTTCAGGTACTGGGTCTCCGCTGGTTATGGATACTGACCCTCCATCGAATGCAATGTCCACATTAAATTTGCACTCCAGCGAAGTACACGCATCCTCTGGAGGCATTACGGCTTTCCCAACCCAAGCGGAGCATGAGCTTCCCACAGATGAATCCAAAAGCTCGTCCTTCGTAGCAATACCAGATGCTATTGATCCGGAGTTGTTGAATGACGAGATTGGCACCGAGGACGACACGGTCCGAGAATCGAACCAAGAAGAGATGAGTCAACTGAAAAACATAGTGAGCAACATTGAGGCACTACCAGATGTCTCAACGGATTCAGACCCCGTCAAGCCTTCAGAGGCTTTTTGCGGCACCGCCCACAGTGCTGGTACTGAACATGGTCTCTTCGACACGGCTTGGAAGTTAAAGTTGGAGATTCTAGAGATTGAGAAGGTCACTTTAAGCTCGCCCGTCCTTGGAAGAGCCATCGACTTCAGGGTACTCACTAGCCTAACGCTGCTTCAATGTGGAGACAGCGCAGCCCTTTGGAGCATCCTCATGCGAGAATACCCTCCAAGGAAACCACTCGTCGTGTCCATCACGGCGCCGAATCTCAGAAGCCCACCTCAACAAACTCAATTACGTCGTAAACCCTCTTCAGAGTCCTTGTCCAGCAATCCGGAGTATCAACTAAGTCTGAAGCGAATCCATACGGACGCAGTCTCAAAAGACCTCGTCACATTCATCAAGACCACCCTTGCCCCTAACAGCCTAGAATGGATGTTCCTGCAAGACAATTCATCCAACCCCTCAACCGTGAGCCTCGACACCATCTACCGCGGCCCATTACGCCGCCACCGAGCCAGCCTCACGAAAGCCATGATCGACAGTGCCTACGGACCCGCAACAAGTCGCTCACGTAGCGCCGCAGCCAAAAAGTGGATGTTCAATCGCGAGGTCCTCACTTTCGTGACGAGCGGCAAGATGAGCCGGTTGCGAGAACTTGCTATGGCGGTCGAGTACAAAGATTGGCATTTCTTCTTGCAGAAATTGCCGAACATACCCCATCTCAGATCTCTTTACGTGCCGCATATCGCGGACCATCCCTACGGCAGCTCGCTCAATTACAAGGAGTTCGCTATGGGTGCTGTCGATACAGTGGCCTTGAGACCTGAGATTCAGCTTTGCTATCTGGGCATTAGAAACAAGTGCTTCGAGATTCTCGAAACAAAGAACAAGCCCAAAACAGCTGGCTCACAACCTTCTGTGGATACAGAAGGCGATACAGACGACGATGGCCAGGAGACTGACCATCACGACGATGACGACGATAGCGATGACGGAGCGCCAACTCCTCCGGCGACGCAGGTAGATGATGATTCGGACGCTGGTGAACGGAGTCCCCTAACCGAAGATGAAGAGGACGGCGAAGACCATAGCAAGCGGAAAATTAGGTTCAAGTTGAGGGAGATTTTGTTCTACGATGATAAGATCTCTATATTCAAGGCGAGGCATGGACGACTCTAATGGACTTTGTGTACATCTCGATCTCCACTTTTAGCAAGCAGGGCGCCCGGAATTCTTCGGTTGAGTGGTCTTTTGATACTCTTAGCGGCATATCTATGGAGAAGTCTGACAACACTTTTCAATATCAGCGGTAATAAAACGTGCTTGCTATGTTGGTAGAGAAGAAGGATGGAGCAAGCAGGCATCATGAAGAAAGAAAGTATTCTACCATCAGATTCAGGCATGAAAATACAAGTGATACCACTCCAGACATGGACTGCTAGGTCTCAAGCCGCAGATATCGAGGAAGAGTGCAACTTTTCACGATGCTGATACAAAATCATATTGATCATCTACATACTCAATAAGAACAGATTGAGAAGAGAAGAGTACCCCATATCCCAACCATATCCCACCTGAACCCATTCCCCACCTTTTCTCCTCTCAAAAAGCACAATACCAATTACAACTTCATCTAACCTCCCCATTGCCCTTCCCCTTCCCCTCAACCTCCACCTCCCCACTAGCCCCCTTACTCGCATCATCCAGATCCAACGTCTCCTCCGCCTTCGGTCTCACAATCTGCACGCAGCACCCCTCATCCATACTATATACCCTTAATCCAACAACACAAACCGCATTCCACGGGTCATTCTCAAACTCCTTATCCGCGTCGTTGGCACCCTCATCAGCACCATCTACGTCCAACACTGCAGCCCCTTCTTCAGCAGGCTGATCATCATCAGCGTCAAAGTTGAGATCGAGAACGCTGTCGATGCTGCTGTCGAAAGACGCGTCGCTGTCGTATTGGTAGTCGTCGTTTGGAGCTAGGGTGCCGGCGACGGAAGGTGCGTTATTGGCGATGGACGGGGGAGCGGTGGAGACGGGGGCCGGGGTGCCGTTGATGGTTACGGAGGGGATGGATTGGAGGTTTGATTCTGTTAGTTGGGTTTGTGAGGATAGCGCTGTGGATTCTGATGTTTCGATGGGCTTGGGCTGGTCTGCTCTGGGTGGTTCCTCTGTGGATTTAGAGTCTGCTGAAGAGGTTCCGTTTGTGGCTTTAGTTTCTTCGGGTATGGTTTCCATTGGCGGTGAGGGCATGGATGATGGGTCTGGAGCTGGCTCGCCGGTCTTGTCTTCTTGGGCACCGGCCGCGGCTTGCTTTTCGATCACGCCTTCCACGCCTGCTGCGACGTCTGTACCATTGACAGCTGGAACAGCAGCGGCCTCTCCAGTAGCAGTCTCATCCGTCTTCTCGCCAGCTTTGGCCTTCTCAGCTTTTTTGGCCTGGTACGCTTCTCTTTTCTTGTTATGCCTTGCCTCCCTCGCCTTACCCTTCTTCCCACGCTGCCACTTCTTAACTTTCTCCTTACGGAAAGCTTCACGCTGCTTCTTCCTATCAGCCGCCTTCTTCTTCTCCTCGCGCTTCTGTCGCTCGACTTTCTCGACCTCCGTCTCCTTAATCACACCCTTTGCATGGGCGAGATCGTATGAGAGTCCAACTTGGATCAGCTTATTCTGCCTGTCTTTGCAATTGGCCCTGATGACTTCCTCGACGGGTTTTTTGTATGTCCAGCGGCTGGCTGTGATTTTCATCAAGACATTGTAGGTGCCAGGGTCGAGCTCTAGGTCTGTGCTGACGGATCGACGCATGGAGTAGTTACCGTGACTGCGTACAATGTAGTCTTGCTCACCCTCTTTATCAAGTCTGAAGTGAAGCTGAAAGATATATTGTCCTTCAAGCCCTTTGAAGTACCGGTCGTCCAGTTGGGACAATGTGATGACTATAGGAGTCCATTTCGTGACCGTGATTTCGAATTTCGTATCATTGTAGTCTGCGGTCCAGGGCACATCGAGAGTTGTCCATTGTTGTGTAATTATCCAATCAGGTCCGAAAAGCCGAGTGCGATCGAAGCTGGAGTATCTTCGCAGCAGGTCCTCGTACGAGATCCAAAACATGCCATCGTCACCAAATTTATGATCGAGAAGCTGCATCCACTCTGCTGTCCACTGTTCTGAGCCGTCGCTCCACGCACCTCGCCACTCTCCTTCGCCCCAAGGGTTTCGCACTTTGAGCAGCCTGTGTCCCTTGATCTCTTTGGCTTCCATGATGGAGTATGCGTGCATGCGGTAGATGTCGTTTCTTGCTCCGACTCTTGAAGCCACGTCTGAGTCCTGCCATTTATCGAATGTGCCCGTTGCGCAGCTGAAGAGGAATTCCTTGTTTACTTTCATGATCTCTTCCGACCAGAATGTATTCTTGTCAAGGATGTCTGTGGTAAACAGCTCGGTAGTCACACCGCCTGTGAGGTCTTCGATAGCTTCTCTATGAGAAGTCAGTAAATCTCGAATTGTGACGAAAGGAGTGTACTAGCCCTGTGAAGCCTCCATCAATAGCACTAAAATCGCCGTGTGCCTTAGCAAAGGCCTTTTCCAGCAGAGGTAGCCAAGTCTCATTCTCACTGGTGCACTGTGCGAAATAGAGAGCTTTGGACCCAGTTTGAGTGCTCAGGCGATACCTTTCCTCGGCCTCATGCCTGTTGACAGCCTCAAAAGTACGCTTTTCATCATCTGAACTTTCCCACCAATCCGAAGCGATGAGGTATAGCTTATCGTCGATAATCGTTTGGATCCACTCCCCATCCCGATGGAACACGAAGCCATAAACGCCCACCACCTCATCTCTCGCAACACATATCTTGTCAATGAGGTCTTTGTCGTTGCAAATCGCACACAGCGCCGACAGGAACCAGCAGTCCCCATTGAATCCTTGACGAACATCACTAGCATTTGCTCCCCCTTGAAAGAACTCCGGTTTGTCGAAAATATCCGGTACTCTTTTTACTGACCTTGGGCAGTGTTTTTCATCATCGTCGAGGTCGTTTAGGCCATCTAGGCAGTCTCTGCGCCATCGCTTCAAGTCGAACTCGATATCGAAATGTGGGTCGCGGTATTTGTGGTTTACACGCCGACATTCTTTTGCAATCTTCTCCACTGCATGTTTGCATTCGGAGGTGGCTTGGTCATAGGATTTTGCAGCGACTTGGCCTTCAACGACTCCTTTGGCGGTTTTGGATGCTTTGGTCTTGGCGTAGACGTCTGCTGGGAGGACACTATGGACTTTTCCTGGATTCTTGGTTGTGAACTAATTGGTGTGAGCATCTTCGTGGTTTTGAGTAGAGAATAGAGATACAGACCTTCTTCCAGAAAGCGTCGACGTTCCTTTGAGGTAGCTGTCGCCTCACTGTAACAGCGGGTTCGGGCGTCGTAGACTCAGGTCGTGCAGGGTTCTGCTCGAGGAAATCCTCAGCCTGCTCGTAATTCCCGTCCATCTCGTCGAAGCTGACGCGTCAGGCTCTATCAAGCTAGTCGACAAGCTACAAGGGGCTGGTTGTCCTTGAGAGGCTATAGCGAGCAGGCCTCAAGGTGGTATATATGTGCGTTGGGGGGCAGGTTTCTTAGTAGCTCATCAGCGCAACCTCCGACGCATACACAACCCCAAGCTCGGTGCATGTCTGTAATCAAGCTCCTAGAGCCAGGGAGCTGAACGTTCATGCGGCTCATGGGGCGGCGTGGCCGGGGCGTGGTAGTTGGTGGTTGGTGGGTGCCAATCTGCAGTCGACGATCTCCTGCAGCCCCACGTCTAGCTACACGGCTGATACTGACAGGGCTGCACGGGCTGGGCATTTGAGCGTTTCAAGCGTGCCACATGTGGCCCCCAACAGAGCAGTGGAGGCAATGCAGCGACATTCGCTGCCACTGTAATATGGTCGTTGGCTGCGCGATTTATGCACTGCCTGCAAGAGCGGAGATGGGCACCTGGAAAAAATTGCGTGGGGACGTTTCATGGCTGTCTACTCCGTACTGGGCGGCAAATACCACGAACGTGATACAGGGCTGCTAGTGGGAGGCCTGAAAATATAGCGGTCTAGGGTGGCGGATGTGCCTCGAAGGGGGATGCGAACGAGGCCTGCTCACAGATACAACTTGCTCCTCACGAAACTGAACTTCAAGTCCAGCGACTGCACGGGAAATGCAGTCCGGAAGCAATAATACTGGAAGCTGGACCCAAAAGGAATGCTGACCTTAGATAGGTATAGCGGTCTGGTCCAAAATAGATGTTATCAGTAAGGACCGGACATACTCTTAGTGACCGGACCAAGACAGAAAGGACGCGTTTGACTAGCTGCTTGACTGCAGAAGTAGCACCACTGCGCAGAAGCTTAAGGGAGTCATGCAAGAGGACTTTGGACACATATCGTAGCACGCGGTAGATACCGCTAGAAAAGGTTCGATCAATGCAAATTGGCAAAGCTTTACGTTGTGGAAAAAGATCCCGAGAAGAAGATCATCTCTTTGAGCCTGTTAACCTGAATGGAGAAAACCCAAGGTTCTTCGAGATAACGATTCACTGTGACAACTTCGGTTGACACTGTATGGCCACAGCTCATCGTGCTACGCGATTGCTCCCATCATACAACAATTCCCACCCCACCACCCCCAAGCGCCACGCTATGCAAATACGCATCACCAACCCCTCCGCAACCCTCTTTGCTCTCCAGACTTCTCCTTCCTTTTCTCCCTCTTCTTCTCCCCCTTCCTCTTCTTCGCCTTCCCCGCCCTCTGCGGATCCGCGACAGCCTCAATCCTCCTTTTAACCCTCCTCCCTTCTCTCCTTGCTTTGACCTCCTCCCTGACCTTACTCAAAACGCTAATATACCCTGTCGTCCCCATTTTCTTCTGTATTAGCGCCATAAGTTCTTGCGCATTGCCGACGAGTGTCTTGTAACCTTCTCCGAATCGTGGGTCGGTGGAGGATGGAGCTGCTATAGCAGCGTCGGTAAGATTGTGGAGGGGCAGGAGAATGGTGGCGATGTGGGGTGTAAGAGTTGGGAGGGGGACAGCGTTTGAGAGAGCGCCAAGGAGTTGAAGAGAGGCTTGGAGGGGTATCAAGGATGGGGATCGTAGGGTGAAGGTTCCTCGCTCGTTTTGGGGACCGCGACGTAGGATTCGAGAGGTTTGGCAGATTAGGTGGCCCAGAGCTGGCATTGTGGTAATCTTGACGGGAAAATTCTCATCAACCTCGACTTCGTCTTCTGACTCTTTTTCCTCACCATACTCTATTTCGCATTGTTGATCTTTTAATTGAGGCCAAGCCATAGATGTCAGGGCCATAATTTTGCCTGAAAAGACAAGATTGCGGACGCTTTGGCTGGCTAAATCACCGCTGACGCCGGGTACGCGTAGTAAGCCGAGGGATGATCGTGTGACTTCGATGATCTCTTGTTCACTGAGTAAGAGGCCTCCGGAGCCTTTGAGAGGTACTGTAGCATCCTCGCTGCTGGCGTTGGTTCTGGCGAAGTCGGCGAAATAGGTCCCAAGCAACTTTGCAGATGATGTTTTTACCCAGGCGTGTGGGAATGATAAGCACTGACGGACGCTTGACCATATAGAAGCGGATTTTGTATCGAAGGCGCGTGTAGGGAACAATTGACATGTCTTCGCGAAGGTTTGGAGAGCGAAGTATAACAGCTCCCAGTCGGCGTCTAAAGGAGCCTTGAGGTTGCTTTTTAGAATCTGAGCAACGTGCGACTGGAGCACCGGTATCTCCTTCTCGCCCTCCGCACCGTGGACGTCAAGATACATGCCATATATCTGAAGGGCAACTCGGACAAGGAGCTCCTCCGACCGATCAAGCCATCCACGGATCACCCCCAGAAAGGACAGAGTACGCTCGGCATCTGCACGCTCAAACAACCTGTTTAAGAGGGCACCAGCAATCTCTCGGCATTGGCTTGATTCATCGTTAACAATTCTCATGACTAGTGGAAAGAAGAATGTAGCGAGGATGTCCTGTACGAGGTCCTCTCCTATCTTGCTGATGAGGAGGTGGATAGTTTCGAAGATAGATTGGCGACCCTCTGCATGGGGGTATTCTAGACCTGTGACTAGATATTCCATCTGCTGCGAGAAAAGCTTTTTACTCTGCGGATACTCCATAAAGAATTGAATGTATGCACCTCGAGCCATGTCACGGGCCCCTCGAGTGTGATTGGTCTTCATAATGACGCGGACTGCGTCTATTACTTCGTATACCTCTGGTATGTCAACCTTGCGGGTCAAGACGGCTCTGAGAAAGTTGAAAGCCACGCCCTGCTTGTCCAGCTCTTCCAGATCAGGTAAGATGCGCTTTAGAAGATAAGCGAGATCTTTCTTCTGTATGCCTTCTTTCTCATGGCTCTCTTTTGACTCTTGTATATGAACGTTAGTTCGCTCACGCAGTATAGCTGACACAAATTTCAGTGCTGCTTGCGCTACTTCGACATTGGTTGAAGTCGAGGCTTTGACTGTCTTCACGCACTCGGCAACATAGATGGCTGCATTATTGTCGATTGTCTTTAAAGGCACTTTGACGATAATAGTGAGAAGGCGAAGCGCAGAAGCTTGGACCTCTTCGTTGGATTGAACAATAGCATCACCAATAATTGGGATGAAGCCCGACAAATTTGCTGGGGTCTGAAGGCCATCGTACTTCTGCAGTACTGCGCGAAGCATGTCAAGGGCGAAGCGAGTAAGCTTGTAGTCGTATGTCGAAGTACTCTTACGAGAGCCTGCCTTATCAGCCCCCTTGTGATTCGACAAAAGTCGTTTGGTTCGATAATCCTCCTTCTTGCTCCTCTCGTTCGCACTCGTTTGCCCTGTTTTGTACACTTCTTGCATAATCTCATAACAAAAAACAAGTACCCGTTGATTTTGGACAGCTTCGTTGCGTACGAGCCCAATGCCAATCCGTCTGAGTAGCTCATCAATCTTTTTCACCATCCGGAGGTCCATCTTGTCCTCAAGCAACGCTTGTAACGGTTTGATGAGTTGTACAAAGTGGTCCACAGTCGCAGTCTTCGCCACAAGCTCTATCGAATCGTAGCTTTTACTGCTCTTCACCTCCTTCATCTTGCTGATATATTCCTCTGCATCTTTTTCCTGCCCTGTTGCACCAAAGATATCGTCCATGATAATCGCGACGATTTGTGGAAGGCAATAGTCTAAATCACCTGGCTTGAAGATGGATGAAGTCGCCACCAATATTGAATGTACTGTGTAGGACAGAACATGCAGCTGATATCCTCTTGCAAGCGAGCTGCGCAGCTCCTTCAGGACGAAGCCGAAGTAAGCAGGGCCGATCAAAGTTGAGATCTCCACTAGAGTCTTTCGGGTCAAGTCCCTCGACTCTTGGGCTCGGCTACGGAGAATGTGACAAACATCTGTTAAGACTGGTGGTAAGCGGTCTTTGAGCCTCTCTATGGGTAAAATGTTGAGCAGTTTGACGACAGAGACCGCTACAGGCACACGCAGGCTGACAGTGGATTTATCTTTATCATGGAGGTACTTCTCAAGCGAAGGCAGAAGGTTATCAGTCAGGTCAGCCGTGAGCTTTTCATGTCTTGGCATGGTAGTCGCGAGCCTGCTTCTTGCACTGCTTGAGGCTGGCTGGTCGGCCACATCCAGGCCTTGTTCTACTATATGCGAAGCGCTTTCTTTATGTTCTGCGGCCTCGCTTAGGGCATCTATCACGACACCCAGGAGCTTGATAACAGTCTTCTGGACATCTGGCTTGCTTTGGATGTATCCACTGAATCTTCGAAACATGGCTCTGTATTGAGGCCATTCAAGCGAAAACACGAGTGCACCGGCTGTCACCACCGTTTCCGCGCTCAGATTGTGCGCACTTTCATCCTCGGCTTTGTCGAAGACGAAATGCTCAATCAGTGGCAGGAAGAAATGAGCTACATTTGTACTCCGAAGGCCACCCTGCTTCGCCTCAGCAGCTAAGCGTCGTAATGCCCGCATGCGCCTGTGTTGTTGGATATGGAGGATATTGCCGAAAAAAGATGCTTCTTCATCCTCAACGACAAGGAGAACAGCCATGTCGCTGACTTCTTCCCAATGAGGATTGTAGCGAATGAGGTGGGCCATGATGCTGAGATATTCTATCCGAACTAATTCAGAAGACTCTGATACGCCAACCCGGAGAGCAGGAAGGAGTACTGATTCGATAAGTTGGAAAGTCTCGCTCTTCGCGTTCTCTGAATCTGCGACATTGGTCTCCACCAAACGGCGCAGAGTGAAGGAAGCGTTGGTCCTTATTGCCAGCTCCTCGCTGTCCTTAACATAAAAGAGCACGTTGTACAGGATAGGGCGCCACTGCTTTGCAGTAAAATCCTTGAACCCTGCCTCATTGATGGTGCTGAAAGCTCTTAGTCGCTCATCGAAATCAGGCTCGTCCATTTTTCTAGCTGAGAAGGAGTTCAAACTCGTACAAAGCTGTGCAACATCTTGAAGTTCAGCATCTCTCTGCGCCAGGACCGACATGACTTGGGAAAGAGTCACTCGATTCGCTCTATCTTTGAAATACCCAAATAGCGACGAAATCGTGCGGTAAATTCGATCTTGCAAGTCCAACGGCAACTTTGAGTCGACTAATGGTACAAAGTGCTGAACGATCTGCAGCAGCTCACCTTTCGTCCTAGGACTGACTCGGTGCGAAGGCTGATCGAGGAGAAACGTACATATTTTAAGAAGATTCATCGCGTGAGAAGAAGCTTCGACTAGTGGAGCAAGCGCGGAGACAGTCTGTATCGTTGTACCCAAAAGCTCCTTACTTGGACTCTTCCGGAGGAGATTTCCAGCTCCGTTCAGGATCTTGTCGATATTTGGTTGTAATACAGTCTGAGCTATCATGATGTGTTGAGAAGCGTCCTCCGCGTCCGAGCCTTCAGCGCTTGAAGGCTTCGAGAGCTGGACGATCCTTTCCAAGATATTCTCAAAAACGAATAACTTCACCCCGTCTTTCGCCGAGGGGACCTCAAGACAATTGATGACAGAGCTGACAGCTCGCGCATCAGATTTTACTAGGAACATCACGGTGGTCCGCGATGAAGCCCAGGTCGAGAACAGTTGCAAGATACCAGAGACCGCTTGCGCTGTCTCAACTGGAAGGCTCTCAAGTCGTGGGCTTAGCACCTCCGAGAACAACGAGGGAACGTAAGGCTGCAGCAACTCGGCAGGACAATACTGGAATAGCAGGTTGAGGCATTGCAAGCCACGTTGGCGAACTGCTTTGTACAATGACACCTGATGGCCCTCTTCCTGTACTTGCTCTATGTTCTGATCCGGCGAAGCCAAAGAGCGAGCGGCTCGAATCAAGCAATGTAGCAAAACAGTAGCCAAATTCTGGGTAAATGGTGCAAGACGGTCCCCAAGCGTATCGAGCAGGTCCTTCATCATGTTGACCAGGCCTAATTGTTTGCGGACGCTGATGAGCTCTTTGGCTAGTACTTCTCCATTCAATTGACCATCCTTGATAAGCTTCACGTCACTCAGTCGGCCAAGCGCAATCTGCGTGAAGTCTCGAAGATAGCTTTCATCGAGCCTACAGAGGGTCTGCAGGACAGCCTTTCGCTTCACAGCTTGTGATTTGCTACCGCTGCCAGTCCCTGCAATCATCTTGCCATAGAGCAGCCTCAAAATGACAGGCATTAACGCTGCACGGTGATCTTCTTGTATTGTACTATTGTGATCATCCACCTGTAGGAAGGTTGAAATTTCATCTCTGAACCTAGCGTCATCAAGAAGGTTTAGCAAATTCTCTTGGTAAGGTCTAATCCCTTCGACCTTCCAAGTGAACAAAGCCCGGAGAGCAGATGTCTGGATGTCGACATTGCCATTGGAAAGCAGACCCTGCAGGGCTGCAAATACATCTGATGTTCTGTACAGTACTTTGGGGTTCTGAAACGACGCAAATACATCGAGCATGGCTTTCTGGTCTTTACGCTTCAGCCTTCGGGCAGTGAGGCTCTCAATCTGCATCAATGAAATTTCGGTATCCTCTGCCGATGCCTCAGGTTCTTCATCTTCAGTTGTATCTGTAGCCCATGACAAGAACAAGGGCACAAATTGTCGTGATCGTTTCTCTGCGACTTGCGGAACCGCCGATAGCACGCGAAGAGCCAGAGCAGGCGCGTCGACGACTTTTTGCTGCAGAATGGTATGGGTGGCATCAAACTTGCTTTGTAGATGTTCAGAGGCTGCTGAAATCTCTTTGACATCTTGATCGATCAATCTCTCAACATGAATTAAATTTGAGCACTGAAAAGATGTCAAGGATCCTTGTTGGGCTTGCTTCGAAGTGCTCCCCTCGCCGTCTCCTAGTCTCGGCTGAGGATCTTCCAGCCATCTGAATGCCAGCGTAGAAACGATTTCTTCCCCCTTTTTTGTTTCGCAGATTTGTTTCAAGGCAGCGGTGGCATCATTCCAGGCTTGCGAGAGCTTCAAGGTAAGCATACCAAAACAGAAGTGTGGTATAGCTTTCTGGAGACTTTGATCGGACGAAGCTGCTTCATACTGTGAAGCCATCTTGCGAGTCTGCATCGATATGGCTCGAGCCGACTGTAGATCCAATGAGCTATTCTCAATAGCTAGGGCTGTGGCGAGTATATCTGCATGTCCACCCTTCTGCTTCGTGTACAAAGCGTGCAGTATCCTGAGTGAGAGAAGGCGCAGTATGTGTGACGAAGAGTGAAGATTCGTCACAAGTATATCCACCATCGATTCAATGTCGTAGCGCGAGACGTCACTTACTTGGACTAGGATGAGCACGGCTTCAAGGAAAGGGGGATAAGAGCCATGTTTCATGGCTTGACTGCAAAACAGGGCCCACTTGTCGGAGTAATGGACCACACGCGTGGGAGATTGATGGAGCAATGCTTTCAAGCCGGCTCCTAGGGTCAAAAGACTTCTTGGACTGATATCCGAGGGGGTCTGCAAGTCCCGATCGACCATTGCACCCAATGCGTCCAGTATCATAGTGGTGGATTCTGGAGAGATTGTCGTAAACTCCATTAACTCGAGGTAGCTATTACACTGAACAATCGATTCGTCATCATTAATAACATCCCTAAATTTTCTGACCATGTGCTCCTGCCATGTCGCAGGGCACACAGGCTTGCTACGTGCGCTCAGTCCAACGATTCTCGGAACCGCCATGCAGAGCTCAAGCTCCTCATCCTGCCATTTCGAAACCATGAACTTGGCAAAGTAGGGCATCAGTAAGTCTTGGAAGCGTTCTCGGCCTAGATCGCAGAAGTAGTTGCAAAATGGTAAGAATTTTTGGGCAAGTCTGTCGTTTGCGATAGTGTTCATGGCCGTGCGAAATTTTGGAAGCATCAATTGTAGTGGCGATGACTGAAGGACCACAGCAGCTGCTTTGTAAACTTCCTCGATGGCTTCGTTATCTGAAGTCGTACATATTTTGAGCAAATGCAATATAGAGTCTAACATCGGCGCCCAGTCTTGGACTCTGGTGCCCTTCCGTACTGTAGAAATGATGAAGAGGAGATGTCCACCTGTCCCTATTTTAAGATCATTCGAATTAGAATCAAGTACATGTGTCCCTTCAACTACAGTGTTTAGTATTGGTTGGAAGCTCTCTGAGTCAGTGTAATGTATCAGTGCCACCGTGACTCCATACACAATCTCCTCGAGCCTAGCGCGCTGAGATTCGGCCGAAGCCAGGAGACGATTGACCATGCAGTGATAGATGTAAGGACCTCCAGAAAACAACTTCCTATCAATACCTTTGATTGAATCAAAGAGAAGGGTCATGAGACCATATTTGTATAGCTCGACTTTGGCTTCCTGTCCTCCAAGCTCGGCCAGCTTGAGTATGTCTTCACATATAGCATCAACGATGATGTCAAGAGGCTTCCGGTCCTTTGCATACACCGTCGCTGCCTTTCTAACAAGGAACGACATTGCTTCCGCTGCAAATCTTGTTGTATGGAGCTTCTGTGGCTCTCTTCCCAGTAGAGGCGCCATGATCTCGAATACCGGTCTCAAATTCGGTACGAGCAAGCGCGAAAGGTATTTGAACAGCCATGCCAGACAGGTAAAGCTCCATTCAATGACTTCAACGTCCCCGTGCTTTGCCGCCAGAGAAGCCACCAGTTTCACAGCTTTTGAAAAGTGATCTTCGAACCTCACACCTAGGTCGTGCGCAAAGCTGCTCAGTAGACCTAACAGAGGTCCTAATGATAATGCATCTCTTTTCTCAATGTAGCTCACCAGTGTGTCGAATACACGCTGATTATTGTGCAGAAGTTGAGGCAAGCTGCTGCACACTGGCTCGACCTCTCGCGTAAAAGCTGTGAAGTTCTCTGACAGGTTTAGGTCCCTCCACCGGTCGAGCGAAGCTCTGAAATACGAAGATGACTCTTCTAGATCACTTTCCCCCACCTCATTGTGCCGGCGCCTGCGAATGGGATCGATTTCGAGCTTTGCGATCCGCTGATTGAAGGACTCAAAGCGGTGCTTCCTTGTAGATGTAGTTCCCCCTTTTACCATTTTCCTGGGACGAGCCTGCTTCACCGAAGACATGGCTGCCATACAGTCTTGATCAGGTCTGGTCATTGGTCGATCGAGGAGACATTGATTCATGACGGCCGCTGTTGTAAGGTAGCAACACAGCAAAAAGTTTGTGGATTTCGGATAATATTCGGCACTCAAAAAGTTACCTTTCCACGCCAAGAGCTAGTGTCAGTGAAAGTCGATATGAAGATGACTATTGATATGGGTCCAACATTGAATTCCCAGAGCTAGCCAGGAGACAGAAGACCTTCTATTTCCAGCCTCTCTAGCCTCGTGAGTAGGATCTCTACATTTATGTTATTGGTGAGAGATTTTGAGATCAATGTCTTATCTATAGTTTTATTGTAGGGTATTTTACACCAAGTCTTATCATTGTTGCACGATTTTACTTTTCGCAAGGTCTGTATTTCGATCACCGCGAGCTCTGCTGCCCACTTCAGAGATCGAAGATCCCAAGTAGGTTAGATCAATCGGGCCTGCTTCGGCAAAACCAACGATATCAATATTTACCGCTTGATATTCGAGTCAAGTTTCTCTTCGTACCAGGATCTAAAATCTTTCACCAAATCCGCCTAGGATGGCCTCCAAAATGTAAGAATGGATATCCATCTAGTATCTAAATCTGAGCGACTTGGCCATGCCCTGAAACATGTGTTTATCCGCAATGTTTATAAAGTTAGCATTTGCAGAAAGACGTTCATGCATCCCAAGTTCAAACACCTAGAACGCTTCGGGCCTTGAACAGAAATTCCGAGCAAACTCGCTGACTGTCTGCCTTGCAGTATCGTTACTGGTGCCGTATTGGGTCGCTTCATCGAGGTTTTCGAAAAGATCTCAAAATTACATGCAAAGACCTCATTCTCCCTTGCCATTATCCTTGGAGACTTATTCGCAGACCCTGCCAACCCTTCAACGGAAGGTGAGGATGACCTCACATCGCTCTTGAGCGGCAAGATCTATGTCCCTCTATCAACTTACTTTACCGTTGGAAAGCACCCTCTACCTCAAAGAGTCATAGAAAGATTAGAAAACTCAGACAATGAGTTATGTCCCAATCTGTATTTCCTGGGCAAGCGAACAACTACGAAAACCTCGGAAGGTTTACGAATAGTCACTCTTGGAGGGTTACTGCGTCTTGAAGTCACTGCAGGGCTGTCAGCAGACAAGGTGCTGCCTTTTCACACAGAAGTTGATGCTAAAGTGCTTCACGGAGCTAACTCCGCGAACATTCTCATCACAAGCAACTGGCCTACATTAGTACATGCTAGATCTAATATAAAGCTGCCCGAAGGTGGGGAAGAGCCACCACACGAGCAATGCGTCGCGGATCTCTGCTCAGCCCTTAAGCCTCATTACCACTTCTGTACCTCAGATTCGTTTTTCTATGAACGTGAACCATTCTTTCACCTCAACAGTGATGACCAGCCCGACACCTCATCTATCACTCGTTTCATTAGCTTAGCAGCCTACAACAACACCGCCAAGCAGAAGTGGCTCTACGCGTTCACCATGGATCCCAATGCTGCGCCATCTGTCAGTATGCCGCCCGGAACGACGGCCACTCCATTTAGTACCTTCAAGAAACGGCAACGCCTCCCTGACCAAGAGAACTCCTTCTCTCGCTTCGATCACGGTAACGGCCACCACCACCGACATGAATGGCCCAACAAACGTGCTAAAAAAGCCCCGCCAGGGCCCCAAGAATGCTTCTTTTGCCTTTCCAATCCAAACATTGCTACTCACCTCATCACCTCAATCGCAAATGACGCCTACCTTACGACCGCCAAAGGGCCTCTCAGCACAGCTTCCACCTATCCAGCACTCGACTTTCCAGCGCATATGCTCATTATCCCACTCTCACACTCCCCTTTCTTGTCCAGCATCTCGCCACAGGAATCGAAAACAGCTACGTACAAGGAAATGCAGCGCTACCGTCACGCGTTACACTCACTTCTGAACTCCTCCAGCAACGGTGCACTAGGAGCCGTGACGTGGGAGGTCAGCAGAGCAGAAGGAATTCACATTCACTGGCAATTTTTACCCGTCCAGGCCGAACTTGTAGAGAAGGGGCTGGTAGAGGCGGCTTTCAAAGTCGAAGCAGAGAACGAGAAATATCCGTTCTTCAAGGAGAAAGATATTGGGGATGGCACCGATGAGACTGGTGACTATTTCCGAATCTGGATTTGGCGGCCTGCCGAGTCTACTCCGAAAACGACCATCGCAGAAAAAGAGGGGGACGGCAAAGATGGGGCCGACATGGATGGGGATGGCGGCGAAGCGGACGAGGCAAAAGGCGGAGCTGCTCAGGGTGTGGAGAAATCAATGATGCTACCTCTGTCGGAGAATTTCCGATTCGATCTGCAATTCGGGAGGAGGGTGATGGCAAAGCTGCTAGGTCTTGAGAAGCGCATGCATTGGCAGGACTGCACACAAAGCGATGCTGAGGAGAAGAAGGACGCAGAGAAGTTCAAGACGACATTCAAGGAGTTTGACTTCTCTTTGGAAGAAAGCTAGAAGTTAAAAGCGTTGAGTGCTTTTTCCGAAATGCACCGTGCCTGAAGAAAGCTAGATACCAACAGCGTTCATTCGATCTTACGCAATACACCATGCTGATCCAGACGCTTCCCCTCTACGCAAGACTCAATTGAGACTTTCACAGCCTGTTTATTTTCTAAAAGATGTGCGATCATACCCTACTTGAGAGGCGCCCTTGGCAAAATGAATATTTGGGTAAGGTACGAGCTCTTATTAATCTGTGGCCTGACACGATCAGACCCTAGTCTAGTTTGACCTCTGGCAAGCTGTGTTGTATAATAAGTAGAATGAACACTAGAGGCCATAGAGAAGGGCCGAGACATTTCATGTCGAGATACTTAGTTCTACTTGACTTTGCGTTGGCGCTCGAAAAAACACCACGGCTCATAGCTGCTGGCACGCATTTATCAAGATAGAGAGCTTAGGTTTTCAGGGAGGGAAGCTCCGCGAAAGCCTGTAGGTTATCAATGGAGTATTGACATCAATAGAAACGACATTGAAAGGGCTGGTAACAATCTATCATCTGCTCAAAGATATCTGCGCAGTCTCCATTCAGCAAGAATGCTACGATTGCGGAGTAAAAGGATGCCACTTGATGTTGATGATGGGAAAATAGCCAACATTTGGAGCAACTGAAGCTGGACTGGACGTAGAAACTGAGTAATAAATTCGAGGATCAACTACTTCTTGGGAGGAGGTGTTGTATTACAGTGCGTTTATTGCATTCTAGCGGGTTGATACTTTACCTGAACAGGAGTGCCGACGATGCCATCGATATCTTCATGCCAATCTGACTACTGTTGTACACTCTTTTGTTAGACAAGTCGTGCGGCATTTCTCCCGGCTAAGACAATCATGATCGCTGCCAGGTTCTCTTTGAAAACGCGGCTGAACATCCTCTTTCCCTTGAATGATAACCATCCTTTCCTCGGCTTTCACCTCCGCACCTGTCTCCGAATGCCTCCTCTTTGGAGTCATTGCCTCTTCGAGTGCTGTTAGCATTACAGATACAAAGTATCTTCTCTATACACAAGTGGTCCCACACATATGGCGGTATAAGCAACTGTGGAGGCTGCTGATCTGGCAGGTGTTCTCCCCCAGATCTTCCCTATTCTGGACCATGTACTCGTCTTTCCCTACTTTTATGCCGTGATGCTAAGGTGATTGAATGTAGATGTAGACATACTACACGAATTCGACCGAGCCCCTTTTTGCTGTGATGACAATTTTTCACGTTCGCGTCGTGGCGCCGCTTCGGGGTTCTCGGAAGTTCGTCGTATGGTACGGCGTAATCCACTGTCGCCCCTCATGTATCCGTCCTCACACCGACCCTGCTTCTCCCTCCCCTCCTCACCACCGTCTTGCGGCCCCTCACCTTCGGCGCCTTCAATCATCTTCCCGCAGGACCCGCAACCATCACCTTCGCCCTCGTAGCCCAATGCCACACTGCGTTCGTAACAATTCACAAAAATCGCATCGTCACCTCCGATGCTCCCTCCATCATCTCGCTCCAGCAAAGTCAACGGCTTGGTCTTCAGTGACAAAATCCCTCACCCATCTCCTCGCGGGCCAACCTGCTCTTGCCTCGTTTCCAGGCTCCGCATTAGCAGCTGCTGTCGCATAGTTGGTCCGTGTGGCGTGAATGGGGACCGGGTGCTTGGGGTCGTTTCCGGGTGCCGAGGTGGGTTGTTGGCGAGAAGAAGGCGGAAACAGGGAAAGGACCTGAAAGGCTAAGAAGACGATTGGAGGGTGGAAGTCGCTGAGACTTGAGAAGTGAAGGGAAGCCAGTCTCCTCCTTCGACCCAGCCCAAGATCATTTATAAAGATATCTGAGGCTAGGAGCGCTCAGTTTCGTCCCGGTCACCCTAAGAGCGGCAAGCCCCGGCTAGGCTGGACTTAGTATGTTCGTCATCTTTATCCGCCAAGACATAGAATATCGGATTTGAGCCTCCGGACTTTGCAGCCAGGCGCCCCTCACGCGTTGACTGCTGAGACTGCAAGCATGCCTACGGTTCTTTCTCATCCGATGCCCTTTTCATTCCAATCAAACACGAGAATAGAAGACGACGATTGATTGTTAGTGCTTCAGATGGGCCTTATCTGGTAGTAACATTGACTAGGGAGTATCTCCTTCTGTTCTCAAAACAAGAAACATTGACCTGACAAGTGCGATGAGACCGAAGTTTCCTAGCTTAGAAGAACACTATAGTCTCGAATCGGGGCACCCGCAAGGTGCTGCGTTTCATGGTACAGTCGATTAAGGAATCTGAAAGGCGCCAAGACTACGATGCTTCTACGATGCTTGTTCGGCTTGCTCGGAAGGCATCACTCTGCTTTAGCCTTGCGGATGTTATGTACTCAAATCAGTCTCAGAGCCTGTTGTATTGGTCCTATGAGGACCCGCTATGACCTCCTGGGTCCTCCGATGAAGAGATTGACGAAAACGGAAACTCAATTATTGGAATAACGACTTCGCATGCATTCCACTTACGTCGAACAGCTTGCGGCTAGCTTTGAGATGCTGCGCCGCAAAGTATAATCACCATGATTTGGGAAGAACTTGCCGTTCTCCGATCTTTACAAAGTATCCAATATCAGCGTGGTCGGACGATTCGAACGAGCTCTGTGAAGCCTTGGGCGCCATTACCTTACGATGAACCGTCATTTCTGTCGCTGATTTGGATTCCTTCTGCTACTATGAGAGCTTCACGCAGAGTTCCCTCGCACTAACTTCATCCGAGTTGCAATTAGTGCGCCTAGCCAAAAATATTGCACTCCTTATAATGAGTTTTGACTTATGGGAGGTGGGAAGGATGCTTCTTGCGTTCTAAGGCTTAAAATTCTCCAGCTGTTGTATGATATATGAAGATAGAGGTGACGGCCCAAGCTTCTGCCATTAAGTTTCTTATCATTGCCACCTCTGACGCACAAGTCTTGCTCCACACCACTCCTTCTCGGGTAGGAGGCAGTCTCAGCGAGCTGCTCGGCTTCCTCGACGTTGTCTGCAGTCTTTTGCAACCGTTCCTCTTCGCCTTGCTGGCTTGCATTCCGTTGGGTCAAGAGTAGCCTGACGTTTGGTGACGTGCTTCCTTTGCTGGTACCTTAACCTCGTGTGATCCAATCCCTCAGACCTCTATCCACCGCTACCGGCCATTGTCAAATGAGAACTCAACACCTATAGCTGTGTGATGCCAGAAGCAGCGTCAGCAGAAGGCAGATGTTCGCTGCAGCTCATGTTTGCGGATCCCTCCCACTAAAGTTGTCGGTCACTGCAGGATGGCCGCGTTGCAATGGTCTTGGGGCTTGCTCATCCTTGCAGCAACAGTCTGCGCACTTCGTTTTGATGCTTCTCAGGTTGCATACAACATAAACACTAACCAGACAGCTAACGATGCAATCGATTACTGGGGCGAATGGCAGAACCATACGTTCACTCCATCCCCTTCGAATTGGAGGATACCGTTTTATACAGTCTTGCTGGATCGATTCGTCAACGGAAACCCCACCAACGACGATGCAAATGGGACACAGTTTGAACATGATATTACACAAACCCAACTACGCCATGGCGGCGATATCAAAGGGCTACAGGATAGCTTAGATTATTTACAAGGCATGGGAATAAAGGTGAGCCCAACAGTGTAGTAATGACGGTAATTTACTGATAAACTATAGGTACTTTATCTCGCAGGTAGCCCATATATTAACTTCCCCTGGGCAGCAGATGGATACAGCCCTCTTGATTTCACGCTTCTTGACCATCATTTTGGAACCATATTAGAGTGGCAGGCAGCAATCACAGAAATTCATCAACGCGGAATGTATATAATGTTAGATAATACTATGTCTACGTGAGTCAGTGCCCACTGCTGTTACTATCCAGCTAAGCCTGATTGCTTTAGGATGGGAGACCTAATTGGTTTCGAGGGCTACCTCAATGTCTCGACTCCCTTTAATAAAAGAGAACACAACGCGGTATGGAAAGGTGATCGAAGATATAACGATTTTGCATTTGGAAACGACGAGCTACCCCATTGCGACTATCCGCGTTTCTACGGTGATGATGGTTATCAGGTGCTCAATCTGAGCAGCGAGTTAGTAGGTTGTCGAAATTCAGAGTTTGATCAGTATGGCGAAGTTGCAGCCTTTGGAAACTACCCCGAATGGTACGTCTACATATTGGGATGGGTCCCTAATTCAATACCGCACTACAAATCGTGAGATGTGCTGACTCAGTAATATCAAGGCAACGTCAAATATCAAAATTCGCATTTGTACAGGATCGCTTGCGCGAGTGGCGACCAGACGTCCTAACCAAAATCGAGCATTTCGCTTGTATGACCCTAGCTACGTTGGACATCGACGGTTTTCGAATTGACAAAGGAGTTACAATAACCGTTGATGCTCAGGCGCATTGGTCCGACTCTATTAGGACATGTGCGAAACGATTTGGCAAGGAAAACTTTTACATAAGCGGTGCGTATTTTTCGAAGCTATGTCTTATCAAGCTATGCCGCAGTCCTAGGCGCAAGACATGGGAAGAGCACAAGGCTGCTTCTAGTCCTTATATTTGTTTGATGGATTGTCTCCCAGAAAATTTGCTGATTGGAAATCTGCGCAGGTGAAGTCGTGGCTGGAAATACCTTTGGGTCAGTATATATTGGTAGAGGAAGAACGCCGGACAACTACGTCGAGAATGCCACCGAAGCTGTGATGTTGACAGATGCTTCTAATCCGAGGTATTTCATTCGAGACAAAGGCCTCAGCGCATTTGACGGCGTAGCGTTTCATTATACAGTGTACCGGTTTCTGTCACGCTTTCTGGGCTTAGATGGGACATACGGCGCGAAAGGCGACCCCGCCAACGTCAGCTGGACTGATTTTTGGCAAACTATCCTGTTGACTAATGACATGATCAATGCCAACGACGGTACCTCGTTTGATCCAAGACACATGTATGGTGTCACCAATCAGGATGTATTCCGCTGGCCAACAATCAAGAATGGCACTCAGAAACAATTACTTGGCTATTTCGTCGTAGCGCTGCTGTTACCTGGGATACCGACTTTGGTGTGGGGAGAAGAGCAGGTATGTACGTCTGGGAGTCGTTTTTGGCCAATAGGGACAGACATGTCGTGGGAGCCAATTCTCTCCAACTACACCCGGAAACAATTCCAATGAGCCGCAAGATCATCTTATTGTTTCCATACTAATTTCCAACCTTTTCCAGGCATTTTATGTGCTAGAAAGTACCCATGCCAACTACGTTTTCGGAAGGTCACCTATGAGCTCGGCGCAGGCGTGGGTGAGTACTATTTGTGACTTGCATTACAGTTTGATACTGACATTCGATCGTAGGGTATGCACGGGTGCTACAATGCGGCGATTGGTAATTCCAGATACTACGAATGGCCGATAGAAGCTGGGTGAGTGGCAATTGCAACATGCCCTGCAGCACGACACTGACACTTGATCAGGCTCCATGGATGCCAAGACGAATGGGTGAGCCTTGACCACCGCGACCCTTCTCATCCAGTCCGCAACTTTGTTAAAAGCACCCATGAGATGCGAGGGAACTACCCTGTTTTCCAAGATGGGTTTTCTCTTCAATTGTTGTCGAATCGAACCTATCAAATATTTCTACAGGGAAGCAACCACACTCCAACAGAGACCGGGCTCTGGAGCATCGAAAGGGCAGGTCTTCTTGACATCCAGGAGAACCTCACCCAAGTTGCTTGGCTGGTATATACGAATGAAAACCATACTACTGACATTGGTTTCAACTGCACCAATGAAAACGACGCGCTTATTGCGCCCTTCAGCACTGGATCTACGGTAAAGAACACGTATTTCCCATATGACGAATATACGTTGGAGGAGTCTAGCATCAAGATGAGTAAGTTCTCGTAGTATTTCACTTAGAGCTACGTTAGCTTCTCTGGACTGGACTCGGCGGTCCAGAAGCTAATAGATACAAAGAGTACTGATAATGTCAATCAGATGACAGTTCGACTATATCAAAGGGTTGTTTGTCACATCTGAAGCTTCCAGCCTGGGGATTCAAGTCCTTTGTTTTGAAGAACGAATATGTCAAGCCATCTCCAGTGATTACCAAGTTTCTACCCGGCCACGACCGCCGCATGCTGTCAGCTCCATCGATTCCCATTGAGTTTCGCTTTTCTGTTCCCATGAATTGTCAACAAATTACAAATGCCCTGCAGATCAATTCTACCACGTCCGATAACCAAACCTCTAAGGTCGACATCAACAGTGTCCGCTGTAGCAACAGTAGCGCCTCAGATAACGTCACGTTGTCCTCGTCCGGGACGGTAAACACAGCGTGGTCGTACACCGCCACCTTGATTGATGTCTCTGATGGCATACACCAAATCAGCCTTAATAACATCAGCACCGCCGCCGATGGCAACGTAACTACGAATTCGCACGATCACTTCTTACTCCGTGTTGGCCAAAGCGACAATCCAGTGGTATTCCCTTCCGCCAATTACAGCTCGAATATGCTTTTCAAAAGTTCGAACAACAGCCTCTACGTATCGCACAAAGCTGCAGGTGCAGACCTTTTCCGGTACTCCTCGAATTTTGGCACCACATACAGTGAATGGGAAGATTATCCCAATGGCGAGAACCCTACTACTATCCTGGCGCCAAAGATCTGGTCCGGTACTAAGCTTCAGGACTGGAAAGGAGAACACGTGATCGTTCAGTATTGGAATCGGCTCGTCGGAAGCAGCGATCACGTCCAGCTCGCAGATCTGGGTATCGGTTCCCTCCAGCGACAATTTCCTCACGCGTTTCTTGAGGGCACATTCAATCAACACGGGTTCGACAATGGCTTTGCCAACCAGATGCAGATGGATACTAACAACACGTGGAGTTTTGATTTCCTTCATGAATGGCCAGCGCAAGTGTCTGTGAACTTATGGGGTATCAATCCAGATGACGAACCAGACCAGACCAGGTTGTACGGTGACGTCGATGGTGACTACGTACTGGATCGTATCCCTCCTATGTCACTCATAAACAATGTCATCAATATCACCGATCCACCGCCATCTCCATTCCTCGGTTGGAAGATAGTCTTGAATGACGCTGATTATCGATACCAGCTGATACCCATCGGTTCTCGTTGGAACCAGTTGGCTCTTTACATCCTTCTCTGGTTGGTTCCCATCATGGCCGGTGCCGCAGCTATCTGGGCCTTCATGAAGTCTTTCTACGGCGTGAAACATAACGAGGTTGGAATCACATCAAAGAGAGGCCCGAAGTTGAAAATTCTAGACCGAATTCCTAGGCGAGAAAAAGTGGAAAATCTCCAAGAGAATGCCGATGAGCCTTGCGTCGAAGCTCCCAAACCATCTGACATTGGTGTGCCCCATGAATTCAAAGTTTCGCAACAATTCAAAATCCCACAAGCTGCCACTATAAAACAAACTGCCAATCCCAAACGTCTTACTGTACTGATTGCTACGATGGAGTACGATATAGAAGACTGGGGCATCAAAATCAAGATTGGCGGATTAGGTGTCATGTCTTCATTGATGGGCAAGAATCTCAAGCACCAAGACTTGGTATGGGTGGTCCCTTGGTGAGTGTAAACCTCCAAGCTGATCAGTAAAATCATACTGACCGCTATCAGCATTGGAGACATAAAGTATCCAGTGGATCTCCCAGCGGAAAGTATAGCGGTCAAAGTACTGGGTGGTATGTACGAGATCAAGACACAATACCATGTGGTAGCGAGTATTACATATGTCTTGCTGGATGCGCCAATCTTCAGACAACAGACAAAAGCGGATCCCTATCCCACTCGCATGGATGATCTCGACAGCGCGGTCTATTATTCAGCTTGGAATTCCTGCATCGCTGAAGTGATGACAAGATTTCCCATTGATCTTTGTAAGTCGCCATACCTTTCCTATGCGGCCTTGAATACGGGTTGCGGGATATCGATGGAGAGTAGAGTACTCTCTAAAGATGTCTTATGGCTCATTGGTGGTCCGGAGAGGGGATTGCTGATTCAGAGCTCGTGCAGACCATATAAACGATTACCATGGAGCGGTCGCCCCTTTGCATTTGCTTCCGAAGATCGTCCCGTGTCTGTTATCGCTTCATAACGCAGAGTTCCAGGGCCTTTGGCCCATGCGCTCTGAACTAGAGAGCCAAGAAATTTGCGAAATATACAATCTTAGTCCTGCGGTAAGGCATGCTCCACCTCGAAGCTACCCCGCTAATATGTTCGCGTAGGTGGTGCAGAAATATATCCGATTTGGAGAAGTCTTCAGTGCGTTGTCTACTCGTTTCCTGCTTGGGTCGTCGGTGTTGCTGACAGTGACACTTGTGGTAGATCTGTTACACGCTGGTGCCAATTACTTACGCATTCATCAAAAGGGGTTTGGCGCTGTTGGAGTATCTACAAAATATGGCAAGCGTGCATTCGCAAGATACCCGATTTTCTGGGGCATGAAGGATGTTGGGGGTAAGTCACTTCAGCATGATTCATCGATTTACTATTACTAATAAGTTCAGGATTACCAAACCCAGATCCAACAGATACCGCATCTTGGTCTGGGGAACACATTAAACCGGAAGAGGTCTCCGTCGACGAGGAACTCGAAGCTTCTAAACCCCGACTGAAACGACAAGCGCAAAATTGGGCTGGGTTAGTACATTCTTGGTTGATTGTCCCCTGTCCAAGATCGAAACCACACTCCCAAGACCTATTTGGACGGCTATTATCTCTTTCGAGTCCTTACTGCCGTCTTACTGCTCATATTCGAGCCTTGAAGAAGAAAGTCTGACACTAAAATCTACACAGGTTAAAGCAAGATCCTGAAGCAGAGCTTTTCGTCTTCGTAGGAAGATGGTCCAACCAGAAGGGCGTTGATGCGATTGCTGATGTATTCCCGTCTATTATAGAACAGCACTCACATGTGCAATTGCTCTGTGTAGGCCCCGTGATCGACCTTTATGGTAAATTTGCGGCCTTGAAGCTCGCTCGAATGGTGGAGGTCTACCCAGGACGGGTCTTCTCACAACCCGAATTTACCGCACTTCCGTCGTATATATTCAGTGGAGCAGATTTTGCTCTAATGCCTAGTAGAGACGAGCCGTTCGGGCTAGTGGCTGTGGAGTTTGGTCGCAAAGGCGTGTTGTGCGTTGGTGCGTACATTCCAGAGCAATGTCTTCCTATCTGATGGCAGAACATGAGTTGCAACACGTGTTCCTGGAATAAGCGGCTCTTTTTCAACCTTAACGTGGTTCTGGTTTTGGATCTTTGCCTTTCAAGAGATGTTGCTGACCGCAAAATGTGGGTAGGAGCCAGAGTTGGAGGACTCGGAAACATGCCTGGATGGTGGTTCACAATCGAATCGACGACGACCAGGCATTTTGTTCAACAATTCAAAACAGCCATAGAGGACGCACTCAAGGCAAAACCGGCCGTACGTGCCATTATGAGAGCTCGGGCTACTAAACAACGATTTCCCGTCAGCCAGTGGGTCGAAGATCTCGAAAAGCTTCAGTCTTCCGCCATAGAAATCAGTCATAAGCAAGCGGCAAAGGAAAGGCGCCCGACTTTGATTTCTCCAAGCACTCCCACGATTTTGGAGACACCAAACTTGTTGAATGTACTACAATCACGCCTTGCAAAACAATCTCTACGTCCACGCCCTGCGGAAGCATCGCTGCGTCTACGCCCTGCGCTGGTACAAGCCCCGGGCCAGGTCGGGGGCTTGAGTTCTATCGTAGAAGGGCGTTTGCTCGCTGGACCCAGTCCAGGTCTTGGAAGCAAATTGGGCCCTGGAAGCTCACGAAAGGGATCACAACCACCACTCTTACGCAATATCTCAGGCCCAGTTACGAGAATTAATTCTGCTCCAGGGGCCAAGCGAAGTGAGGGGGAGTCATCGATTAATGTCCGACAACCGTTGCTGATCCGCGCGCCCACAGCGCCGAGTCTTTCTTTGGGACAGAATGGAAATAAGCAAGAGGCCAATGAAACGTTGAAGAAGCCGACGATGAAGCGATGTTTGTCAGGGCCAGTGCCACAATTGCGACTGAGCGATCGGAAAGCTATCAAACTGTTGGGAATGCAATTACCAGAAAGTCGAACAAGCTCCTCAAATGCCCCCAAGCATTCCCCGTCCTCTAGTGAAGACAATTCAACTCAGCCATCCTCTGCCATTAGCAGCCCTACCACGACAGAGTTCTTCACGCCACCATCGACACCGTCACCATCATCCCGGCAACATTTCAGCGTTCAGACTCACACTTCTGCTGCGAAATCCGTCAGTGCTGCCACCCCCGTCAATGCTACCGACTTCAACATCATACACTCTCCTCATGCGGTTGACCATTTCCCCAGTTTGGGGCCGCATTACTTCCCACACGGTAGTGTAGCTGTTCTGAGCGCATCAGAGATCAAGGGAGAGAAACCAGACAACATTCTGCAGAACGTAATACCCTTTTTCTCGGACCCAGAGAAGGAATACGAAACCGTGTTCAAGCAGAAGCTGAAGAAGCTGAGCGGGAAGAATTCTGAGGACCAGCTCTGCATCGAAGAGTATCTGTTGAAAAGCGAAAAGTCGTGGTTCGGGAAGCTTCGCGCTGCAGAATTGAGCAAGACTTCTAAGGGCAATGTTCCAGGGCAGCCTCATACGGCAAACGTACAGGAGATTGCCAAAGATGGCGGCTTTGGACTGGGGAACAATCACAAGCCACCTTCTGGATTGAAACGAATCATGCGTAAGAAAGTCGGAGACTGGCCCGTTTATTCTTTTCTTTTGGCCTTTGTGAGCAGTTCATGCCCTGCTGATGATGACAATCTTGCTTACTTCGAATTTGTGTAGGGCCAAATGCTAGCCGCGAACTCATATCAAATCACGCTTCTCAACGGGACGATTGGTGAGTCGGCGAACAAGCTATATGTTATCGCTTCAATATATCTCGCTACGTCATTTGGATGGTGGCTGCTCTACAGACGACTCCGCACCGTCTACGTCGTATCGCTTCCATTCATTTTCTACGGTCTAGCATACTTTCTTATCGGCATGTCGCCTCTCGGACCCAATCCAGCTGGCAAAGCCTGGATTCAGAATGTCGCGACAGGTTCTTATGCCCTAGCTTCCTCGAGTGGTGCACTGTACTTCGCTGTCAACTTCGCGGACGAAGGTACGATCTAGTCTTACCATGTAGACTTGGCCTCAATACTAACGTTAAGCAGGCGGCGCGCCTGTGACTTCATTTGTCTATCGAGCGTGTGTCATTCAAGGAACGCAGCAGATCTACGTGGTGGCGCTTTGGTATTGGGGAGCCGCACTCGCCAAAGCACATGGCACTCCCTCGGTCGTTGCGAATCTTAGCACGGATCCGAGGGTTATCACACCGCTCTGCGTCCTTGTCGCATGTCTGATGTGGGGCGTCGGCGTGGTATTGTTCGTGGGTTTACCGAATTACTACCGTCAAGCACCGGGTCATATCCCATCCTTCTATTCTTCGCTGTTTAGGCGGAAGATCATAGTAGTAAGTTGCGCTCTTTCCTCGCAACCAGTACGTCACATTGGCTGACTATGAGCTGTAGTGGTTCTTTGTCGTCGTAGTGATTCAGAACTACTGGCTGTCCGCTCCCTATGGCCGCAACTGGCTCTATTTATGGTCTAATAACGCAGTCCCAGTGTGGGGAATAGTTCTTCTAGTCATCTTGTTCTTCGTCGGTATATGGATTGTCTTCCTTTACATTCTCAGCCGAATGTCGAAAAGTCACTCCTGGGCACTCCCTGTTTTCGCAATGGGACTCGGTGCTCCTCGCTGGGCACAGATCCTCTGGAGTACCTCGAATATGGGCCAGTATTTACCCTGGACAGCGGGACCGGTCGCGAGTGCTCTAGCAGGACGTTCATTGTGGCTGTGGTTGGGAGTGCTGGATGCTATACAGGGCGTCGGTAAGTGCCGACCTCCTTCGCCTCTCACTTGCACCTCCCTTCTTGCATACCCATATTCATCATGCAATAGCCAGCTGACTGACCTGCCCATCGTTCCAGGCTTTGGCATGATCCTCCTTCAAACCCTTACCCGCTTCCACGTCCTCTTCACGCTCATCGCGGCCCAAATCCTCGGCTCATTGACAACGATCATCGCTAGAGCTACAGCGCCGGACAAAATCGGCCCTGGGACTGTTTTTGCAGAATTCTGCGTTGACCCGAAAGAGGGGTTAAATCATGGGTGGTTTTGGGTCGCGTTGCTGTTCCAGCTGGCGGTGCCAATTGGGTTTGGGGCTTTCTTTCGGAAAGAACAATTAAGCAAAGCATAGAGAATTGGGGCATTGGGGCGTTAGAAGGAGGGTAGAGTTAGATATTAGCATTGATTTATATAAGGTAAAGACATTTCCAAGCGGTTGAGAAGGCCGAGAAGGAACATCTTGAGCTGCCAAGGCTTAACCCCTGTAGATCATCATCATTCATTGCCGACTTCAACTCCTTGACTCGTCACCACCTTGAACAAAGACATTACACCGTCACCTTCACATTCACATCCATTGCTTCTATTATTTAACCCAGCATCATCTTTCGCATTCATCCATGAGTACCGGTACTTTCTTCAAAATTCGGCCCCTTGTTCGCTCGACGCGCCTTTTTTGCCCAAGTCCTCCGTCACCAACTCCCAACCACCAGACCGACCCCCCATCAACATCTACAAAATGTTACTCCTCGAGCCCCGCTTCCACTCCTTCTCCAGCATGCATGAAAACACCCAATCAGGCTGGAACTACTGCATGACGAAGGCCTACTGCAAGTCCGTCACCCCTAAGCCCTCCAGCCCCCTTCTTACCCTTCATACTAACACACCCCTCCCAGATGGCCCGCCATCGTCGGCATCATCGTCGCGGTCCTCGTCATGATCCTCACAGTCTACTGCTGTGTACGCTGCTGTTTCCGTCGACGTCGTGGAGGCCTTGGCCGCAACCGAAACCGCGCAAACACAACCTCCATGTTCAATCCCATGCCATATCAAGGCTACCAACAAGCCAACAATCCCCAAAATGCGCCACCCCCATACGGCGAGCCCGCACGCTCCGCACAATTTGATGCGCCGAGTGGCAAGAAAGTGACTGCGGATAGCTTGCCCGCCATGCCAAGTTGGGATACGGCCCAGAGTAGGAGGGTTGCGGAGCCGGGAGAGGATGTAGAGATGGGGCAACTGGCACCGGCTGAGAAGGGGCATAAGCCTATGAATAGTATCGGGGCGAACTCGTCGAGCCTGAATTTACTTCCGCAGAACCCGAACTATGCGGAGGCGGATAGCCACCCCGTCTCAGGACCATACGAAGCGCAGGGTAATCAACTTTCACCGCATTACACAGGCCCAGACTTTGGCCACGGCGCTGGTCATCCCTACACTGGACCCGACTTTGGCGTTGGACATGGTCAGCAGACTGCTTATTCGGCATATGCTCCAAGTGAGAGCACACGATATGAGCCTAGTGGTGTGAACGAGCCGCAAGAGTTGGGGACTACATACACCAACACGCTGCCTCCACCAAGCCCTAGTGCACACCAGCAGGGCTTCCAAGGACAGCAAGCTGCGCCTGGTGTCCTGCAGGCGGGACGAAGGCCTGGTGGGCCTGGTGGGAACGGGAATTCGTGGAGGGATGTTTGAATGATATTTCAATGTGCACTGAAGTCGTTCTAGGTTTTGGCATCTTGCCTGTGGGGACTATGCTTTCCGTCGAGATGTAACTGTATTTCTCACGACATCGAGGCGTTACTCAGAATTGCATCATGTGTGGTGTGAAAGGCACCTTTGCAACTTATGACTCTTCACTTCTGATAGGATAGGTATGGTCTGTTGCAAGAAACCCATTTTTCAATATCCGCCGTCCATTCGATGCTGCGATAGTCCATGAACACTGGAAAATTTTATACCAAAGTTGGAAAGTACAGATTCTTCTTTCCATCACTGTGGCTTCCTCTGATCCACACCTGAAAAACTTACCACCGGTTTTCAAAGCCTTGATCTTAAACTCTCTCAAGACAATCCCCACGAATCACTATATCTGACCCTATTGTTCTCGCCTATTCTCAACGTCGTTCTCCCTCCATGCTCTCACATAGTTTTGTCCTGACCATACAATACTCTCACCACAGACCCATCCCTCACCAATCCACCCCCCCAAACCAGAATGTCAAACCCAGAACCCAACACCCACGGCTACTACGCCTCTCTCGACCAACTCATCATTGACGGCCGCGCCTGGATGGCCCCAGAAATATACTCTCGACTCGGCGACCCACCGAGTTTTTTCGGTGACTGGGGTGGGAATAAGGCGATTGGACGATCGAGTACCCGTATATCATCAGAGACTAAGGGATCGAGTGCTGAATCGAGTGCTGAATCGAATGCTTCGAGTGCTGAATCGAATGCTGAACCGAATACCAATTCGAATGCTGAACAGAACGCGTCGAATTTTAGATCGAATACTGACTTTAACGTTGAATCAATTGCTGGATTGAATACTAGATCCTATACCAGGACGAACACTGACTCAAATCCCGAATCACACAGTATACCGAATCAAACGCTTCATCGACGGGTACTTCGGATAAAGAAGCCAACAAACAGCAAGACGAACACTTCACAGCAGCCCACTAGAGAACACAATAACAACATCGAACAATGGCTCTAAACCCAGGGCACCAGAACGCTAGCAAGAACAAGACTACCGTCGCCCAACTCACCGCCTCGCAACGCCGGTCCTCCCAACGGTTGTAAGAAGCTTGAGGCCGCGTCTGCTAATAACTGATGAAGGGGAGATACTGTGTTATAACGAGAAATACCTGAGACACGAGTTTCCAAATTATATGAGATTCTCATTTTTTCAAGCCCGCACCAATTTGAAGCGGCCGAGGAACAACGTGTGTGTGTGTGAGAAAGGGAGAGAGCTGTTATATAACGTTACTGTGGGGGAATTCGTCAGTAGAGATGATATGTGAAGGTATGATCGAGGCGATAGTATGAAATGACTGACAGTCTGATTAGCTTGTTCTGTGTGGGTAGTCATCATTTATCCGAATATAATCAATCTATATGTGAGAGGAGTTCCGGCGCGCCAATGCAGTGGACATGAGTACGGAAATTAGGCTATATGTCCTTTTTAGCTGATTGACCGCGACGAAGGATCAGCACACAATGGCCAATTCTTTGCTCGTCTGGACTCCGTCTGGGCGTTTTGTGAGCATTATTTTCCCCACACCTGCGACTTCTTTGGACGGCAGGCCTGCAACTTTGGAAGTCTTACTATTTTCCAATAATTGATTCAGAGCAGAGGTGCAGCCACGCAGACATACGAGCGGTGGATTGGAGAAACTCGATTTGAGTATGTATAATCAACATTGAGATATGTAGCCCAAATAATACGATATGTTCAGCACCTCATACTCACATCAACTCATACCTACCCAATCGCTTGCTCGCTCAAACGCCACGCCAGTCAGAAGTCGCTCGAAACAGAGATAGCCTTCCAATACACTTATAGTACCAGAGCTGTAAGAAACGCCATAACGCGTTTCTCAAATCCCACATACTCAAGTCCAAAGCTTTCAGAAGACCCTAATCAAACATTTCGGTTCTCACGCCGGCACGGGTTTCGTCCTAGCCAACGCAGCGGCGCCTTTTTTCTCTTTGAGCGCCTTGAACTCCGCTAATTGCGCAGCAATATGTCCCAGCACATCGTCCATGGGACAAGCATTCTCTAACAGATTCTGTCTGTTGAATGGTATCACCATGTTCCGTAGTGAAAGCGTAGATATACATGTCTAGAATTGCAATATCAGTATACTTGACTTTTGGTCACGGAGAAGATAGGAGGGGAAAGGCATACCTCAATCCTCGTAACCTGATGTTCCAAAAAGCTAACCAAAAAGCGATCGGTAACCTCCCCACCCCGGTTTTTCATCCTCTCCAAAACACTCTTCTCCGGCGGTTTCACAGTCGTAGCGCCAGGGTGTTCAAGTGCGCTACACATCATCTCGAGTCTGAGACTAATATTCCAAAGCGCCCATAAGTATTCCGTATCGAACTCCAGTGAGCTATTAGGTTGCAAGCTGGCTGGCTCGTTCGAAGCGGCGGCAGCTTCGGCATCGCTGCGCTGCTGTTGTGCAATCAAACGACCGGCGAGAGAGTGTGGATACATCATATAGATGAGTTCTGGATTCTCAAGGCCCTTCAGTTTCTGAGTACCTAGGTCTTTGACTTCGAAGCCCCCACTGCTGAGAGCCCTCAGTTCCCTGCGTATAGATGCGCTCATTGGATCGTCATTCAGCGAGTCCTCTGAGCCTGTCGAGCCAGAACGCTCTGGATCAGCAAGAGTCTCGAGCGAGCGTTGAATCTCGACAATGTAGTCAGACGAAACATAGATCTGGCCACCATCTGCAGCGCCGGAGATACGAGCTGCGCGGTTGACCATGGGGCCAAAGTAGTCCATACGTCTGGTGACAGGATCTGGTTCGCACACAGGGGCGCCCCAATGTATGCCCATCCGGACTGACAAGCCCCGATAGATCGTATTGCCGTCTCCGTCCAGAACTTCGGAGCAGTGTACCGTGTTCAAGATTTCGGGTGGCCAGTCCACGTCGAGGAGGTGTTGCTGAACGACGAAGCACCAAAGTAGAGCGGCTGTTGCTGTGGGAAAGGATACCATGAAGGCGTCACCTTCAGTCTTGACTTCGTACCCACCGATGACCCTCAGCTGCCGCCTCATGACTTCGTTGTGGGACTTGATGGCAGATCTCATAGCAACGGGATAGTTTTCCCACAGAGTGGTAGAATTTTTGATATCCGTGAATACCATACTGAGATCTCCAGTGGGCGCTTCCACTTCGGGATCCAATCTCTGAAGAGTAGAATCATCTGGACGGTCTCGCTTCTTGCCGCGCTTTGGCTGAAAATCATCTTGCATCTGGGATGGACCCATTGAAAGACTTTGACCTCGGTAACGATTCCGTTCCCGTCTCTTCAAGTCGCTGACGCCAATAATCTGGACCATGATTTTACCAGTCGCCCCAAAAGCCATAGCTAGATCACGTAGCTTTTGAGCCGCACGCATAAGATCTCCTCGTTCGGATCTCGCGACATCTACAACCATGTCAAGACTCATGTAATCCCAAAGCTCTTTGGAAGCAATGAGGATCATCTCGTCTGATTCTGTGAGGGTACGATGAGTGACGTTTGGAGCAGCCATAACAGCGGGCATCATCTGGATGTAGCCAAAAGCACGCGAAACCTCAAGAACATCGTTCAGCTTGCCGTGGCGTGAAACATATCCTCCAGCTTCACGGATACGTTCTCTTTCCCGTCGATCGGCTGGCTCGTGCTTGTGGGTCAGGATCTTGTGGCCACCATCCGACTGCATGAGCATTGCCTGAGCGTCGCCAATATTTGCGAGATATAATTCCATGTTGTCAAGAAACATCACAGTAGCCACGCCTCCTGAGTTGAGATCATCTGCGCTTAGGGTCTGTGCTCCAACCGATCCACGATGCGATTTCTGTGGCCGATGCTCCTTTTCATCGAAAGTCTGAGTTGCTGTCGTGGCCAGATCTTTATTCAGCGCGAGGAATGTTTTTCGAAGTCCATCGCCTGGAGTCTCCTCTTTCTTGAGTTTGCCAAGCTCTTCAGTGAAATGATACTGAAAGTTCTCATGCAAGTACTTAGCAAGCTTGGAGCCACCACTTGACATGGCCTGCCCATCAAACATTCCGAGAAGCGTCTCGGTCTCATGTCCTCTAAACTTTGGAACCACCATATCGATAGTGGATAGATGCTCGTGCTTACCCAAGCTATCAGCCATCCCGTAAGCCAAAGAGCCTGCCAGTGAGCCAGACGTTCGCACTCTTCGATCCTCGGTCTGGTCAGGCACTGAGGGGATGGTAAGCGTCACATCCATGAGTCCAAGAACTCGTAGATAGCTTAGCGTCGAAAAATTCGTAAGATCGGTACTTTCCCTGCTGCCATTCTGGGTGAAAGCACGGCTTGGCTTGATCTCGAGACGCTTGTTACCGGAGAAGTTCAAGTACTTCAAATTCTTGTTCCAGTTCCAGTTCCAGTCATATGGCCAATTGGAGACATTGTATTTCAGAGAATTGCTTCCGACGTCAAGGACTTTGAGCTTGCGGACTTTGCCAAGCTCGGCTGGAAGGACCTGAAATTTATTACCGTTGATGTGGAGGACTTGTAATGACGATACTTCTTCAAGATCATCCGAAGGAAGCGAAGAGAGCTCATTACCAGACAAGTAGAGCTCAGTGAGGAACTGCCATCGTTTTATGGAGCGTGGTGGAATGTCGTATAACTCATTGTAGGAGAGATTGAGGACTCGTAGTTCTGGCAGCGTGGTGATCTCATCAAATACTTCATCGTTGAGTCTATTATCTGCCAAATATAGATTCCGCAGGGAACCAGCAAAAGTATTAGCTCGTTGTTGCGCCTGTAGATTGGAGTCTTTCCGAGTCACAGGCGTCATGGTCCCATTGGTCTGGTTCCTCGAGACCACTGAGGCTTTCCTCCCACCTGGTCCATAGACAGAGACTATCGACCCATGGCGTGTACTTGAAGCGGGTGAGCTGCCAACGCTGAGCAGTCCACCCGAGGCCTGACTTGGTCTCCGGTCCTTGAAGTCTTCGAGCCTTCCTACTTCCTCGTTTTCGGGAGTAGTCGCGGGAATGGGAGTCGATTCTCCGGAATCATGCGCACTGCTTGGCTGAGTCTCAGGTTGAGTAGACGGTATCACGGTCGCAGGCTTGGGAAAGCTTTCCAAAACGTTCGAAGAGACATTCAAGGTTTCTAAACGATGGCAAAACCACAGTTCTGGTGGTAGTTTCTTCAAATTGCATTCTCGGATGTCCAGAAAGCGTAGTTCGTGAAGATGACCAATCGTGGCTGGGAGGCTGCTTAATGGATTCCTCGCAACGCTCAGATGCTCGAGCTTTTGAAGTCTATTTAGCTGGGGAGATATTGTTGAAAAGTGGTTCTTGTCTAGCGTGAGCTTCGTGACATTCTTCATTCTTTCGAAAATACTGTCATCGAGCTGCGAGACTTTGCAGGAAGCCAGATTCAGAGACGTCAAACTCGGCACTGGGGCTTTGAAATCGAATCGTGTCATTGGATTGTGGTCCAGATGAAAGAGGCGAATCTTCTCAAAGCTCCCCTCAAACTTCGATATGATGTTGTGACCAACCATAAGTTGCTCAAGCTTCGGTAGCGTGGCGAATATGTCAATGTCGGTAAGACAATTGAACCGTAGGTCAACCTCCTTGAGATTCTTGAGCTCCTTGAAGCTTTCTGGAAAGGAGCCATGGAGCATGTTATTTGTAGCCCAAAGCCTTTCCAACGATGTGAGCCGTCCAATCTTGGGCAAGGTTCTGACAGTGTTGAAGCTTATATCGAGATCGACCAGGCCCTCTAGATCATAGAGGAAGTCTGGGAACGACTCTATATAATTCGAGGAGAGATTCAGACTTCGCAACGATGTGAATTGGCCAAAGTAGGGAGGTAGGTGTTTGAGCTTGTTGTTGGACATCTTGATGCTGACAAGACTTGACAATTTGTTCAACTCTGCGTGTTCTAGCTGTTCAAGACGATTATTAGATATATCGAGTACAGTTAGTCTTGTCACGAGGCTAAGACTAGCAGGAAGTTGCCACGCCTCATTACTGACATATCGAACCTCCCGAAGGTTAACACAGCTTTGGATGAAGTCTTTTGGAACGTCGAGGGCAAGGTTGCGGGATAGGTTGAGTGAAATGATTTCGGTAGCCTTCTGATATAGGGTGATGGGTATCGTTACTATGCTCCGACCTTGAAGGTCAACGTGACTGTACTTTTGCAGCTTGCCATGACCCGGTTCGCTCTCCAAGCTGTAATAACCACTTAGCTTTGTTGGTACAAAGGTAAAGCGGCACAAGTAGCTGTTGTCTTCACGGCCAATCTCTTCGATCCTGTCCGTATTTTGATATCCAGCCTGCTCAAGAAGCTTCTTTTGGATGGCTATTGGTCGCTCTCCTGGTGCTAATTGTCTATGGAGGTCGTGTTTGCGCATGATGATCTGATAATTGTCTAAGTCGTCCTGTAGAAATGACTTCTTTCCCAACACTTGCAGTATCTCCGAAGCCGTCGTATTGACACCCATAGACAACGTGGCAAAAGTCGAATCGATCCGAAAAATCCGTACACAATGCGCAGTACCGTCGTCTTCGACCTTTTGCGGAAGCCCAGCATCATCGATTTCCCGCAGTCTGGCCAAGTTCTCATCGCCAACTTTCTTGACTGCCCATGAATCTGGAGCATCCCAAGCTCCTGGTCCATTCCCAGTATCTGAGTCCTTGAGCTCTTTGCGAGGCTCTTCAAGTATTGGTTCTCCCGTAAAGATGCCACCGTGTGCGAGGCCGTTTGGATTTGCAGCTCTAGGGTCAACAATACCAGTCATATCATCAAGGTTCGTGTCCAGTACTGGAAAGGCCGAGTCGCTCGCGATAGACGCATTGCGTGCCTTCTCGTCCTTGCTGTAATCGTAGCTAAACCCTCGCTTTGGCTTGGGGAATTTGCCGTGGCTGTGCATTACCTTCGACGAGCCGCTGTCCTTCTTCGATATTGGAGACGACGATGCGTATGATGCATCCCCAATAGAGTAGTCTGAGGCTTTCGCTGTCGAGCCGCTGTCGAACGTGGCAACACTTCCCTGCCTAGCAGTGTCCTTCTGCGCTGCTAGCTCCGATTTGTAGGTCCTATTGCTCTCGGAAGAAGTAGTATGGTGCAGGGATGTTGTAGACCCGGGGAGATGACTGAGGAGGCCGTGACTGTCATGTTCCCCTTTGTGCCTCCGAAGCTTGTCGAGAAGCGATCGTTTCCCACCATTAGACGAGCCATGAGCCGGAGATTTTTGACCGTGTTGAAAAGTTTCGCTACGGCTGACGCCACTATTAGAGCTCGGCGTCGGGCTTGACCCACGTATAGGCAACGTATTCCGTGAAGCCATTGGGGATGAAATCGAGTCTTTTAGCATGTGAATATTATTCGCGGAGTCTTGTCTGTTGGCCAAGGGCCTTGTCGGCTGGCCATTGCCTGAGTCCTTGGGTGGAGGTCTAGGGGGTTCGTCTTTGCTTCTGGTATGTCGATGACGGGGTAGATGAAGTCGGTGGTGATGTTGAGGTTGGGGAGTTGGGTCGCCTTCCGCATATCGTTGCTTATCGGGGCCTGATAGCGCCTGCCTCACGGGTGCATCGCCGTACTGTTGGATTTCCTGCAGAGGAATTTGGTCAGCGGTGAGTCGCGACTACCGGAACACTAAAGTCGCGACCACTCAGATGTGCAACTACCGCAATGGAGCATCCAGCACGGCTTAGTGCCAATGCAAGGAAAGAGCTCCTTCTTCGCTCCAGTCAGGGCACCCTCCATCATCTTGATATGCAGGCTATTCCATGCCATTGAGGTCGTTTGATTTTTTTGACGTGCCATGTTGCTTTTGTCGTGTGATAAATTGAATGTATTGAAGCCCAACCAAACAAGGCTTCGGACGTTTGACAAGAAATGCAAACTCAATGACTGCATAGCTGGATAACGAACAATGCTACGTACCTTGTAGTCTTGAAACAGCCACGGGGTGATGTCACTTGAGGGCGCCGGAGTCCTAGGCCTTGAGTTTGTGGGAGAATTGGGTCCCCGTCCATCATCTCCACTCGTATGTCTGGTATGCAACGACCCATGTCTTGAAGACGCGGTTTGCTCTCTCTGAAGCATGTTTGGTATGCTTGTGTCCGAGCTCCTTGACGACTGCCGCCCATCATCGCTGAACATGCCTGTCACTTTCTTGTACGGTGTCCCCTTGTTTATACTCGTTTTTGATAATGACGTTTGACTACTTTCGGTCGTTGCACTGGTGGCGACAGAAGGCCGCCGCTCATCGGCCAGGCCGAGAAACATTGGGTCTGGCGAATCGCTGTCGCCGGTGTCTGGTCGGGAATTGGAGGAGAGTTGGAGCTTGGGGGGACCATCATTGAGAAAGTTCGCAGAGGTGAGGCCATGGGTGGATATTGCGGGGAGGTCATCGTTCATCCAGGGTGCTATGTCAGAGGTAGGAGCATCTGTTGGAGGAGGGAGCTTTGAGGAAGAAGGTGCAGCTTGTCTTGCTGTGTTCGACTTCTGCTTGCCCTGCTGATTGTCTTGACGGGTACCTTTTATCGCATCTAGTGGCGCCGGTGGCGCCACATCGTCTGGTGAGTCGGAAAAGAAAGTCCCATTACCGGCGAAAATGGTAGAGTTCTTGGCCGCCCTATATCGTACACGGAGCTCTGTCAGCCTTCAAGGTCCACGGGCTCCTAGATTCCCTCACCCGTCGCGACTGCGGCCGAGCGGGGCGTACGAGGAAAGGTATATCTCGAGATAATGGAGAGCACAACAGCGATACCAGGGTGTACTCACAAGTCTTCCTGACGAGTGCGAAGTTGCGGATGTGCTTTCTTCGAGCTGGCCTCGGAGCCGCCCATAATCATGTCATGCAGCCGCATGGTGCCCTTCTTTGCCGGCTTCTCAGAGACATGCTTCGTTGCTGTGCTCCCACCCTTGGTCATCGTTGGCGCCCTCAGTTCGTTAGTAAGGCTGGGAAGGAGTGGAGGTTGCCAATTACGCGCAGGAGAGGTGGGTGAGATCGACTGCGGAGAAGTGGTCAAGCATATAATCTAGCGGGATGCCTTTTTATGTCCGATAAGCGTACCAGTCGTTGCAGGCGTTGACTGCAGGAAAGCGGGCGGAGAAAGGGAACCCTGCAGCGACGGCCGATTGAAACGGTTTGGAGAGCGTTTGATGGGGCGCCTACATCTGGTATGGCAAAAATAGACAATGCTTACCCGTTGAATGGGATGATTGTAAGAATATCAGGGTCTAGGGAGGAGTTCGCGCCAAAATGTGGAGAACGAGACTAAACCAGGTTCGGATCTAGCCGAGATATGGCGATCTCAGGGACTGGATGCTATTCACTCCTCTACATCTTCACTCCTGAACATCACTATATATTGTGAGTTTTGCAAGTCAAATTGAATGATTTGATGAATAGATCAGCTATTTATGGAAATGATCGTAAACATAAGCTCTATGTTGCGCCATTAGACTTAACGTCTAGGTTCTTCTTGGCCTCCTCTGCACCAGTACCCAGATCAACCTGGGCTTTTACAAGATCTGCATGGTTTTTCGCCTTAACCTCTCACATGACCATCTGGTTTTGCCTCGACTTCCTCTGCCGCACCCAGAAATTTACTACCCCTAGCCTTCTCTATCTTCGCTTTCTTCTTGACCTCCGGTGGTGGGTAGGCTTTCGTCGCTATGTCTTGCCATTCTTTCGATCTTGAGTAATCGTCTTGTATTGGTTGGAGCATTTCGAGGAGGGCGTTGGTGGCTGCAGGCTTCAAAGTTTGCGGGGTGAGCTGGGTAGAATTAGCATGGATCATCTAGCTTTGCGGTGAAGCAAATAATCGCTTACAATATCAGCATTGTAATCTTCTTTCAATTTCGTGATGTCTGTGTACTCGAGTGACTCCCCATCCGATGTCCGCCTTGACCTCTAAGCAACTATAGGCTTTACCATGGCGGAAATTTCGCTGGATGATGACAGTCTGCGTGAACGCACAGCCTGTAGCGCAGCAGATACCTCAGAGGCGACACCTCTATTATCCTTTTTCATAGTATCCGCCTCAGGATTCTCCACCCCCGCTTCTCCATCTGTTGCGATCTCGGGTAGCACTAGAGCAAGGGCATCTACGGCGTCTTGTTCCAGCTTTTGAGTGTTCCCAACCGTCTCTTTGCTACGTGACTTGAATAAAGATAGGAAACGTAGGAGTTTCTTGCGTCCGGGTGGGGAAGCCGACAAGGGTCTTTCTAGCCCGGCCAGAGGGTTTGTGGATGGCCCACCTCCTCCTGAAATGCTGTAACCTCAATAGTTGGTGAAAACGGATTTGCAGTTTCCAAGGATGCAGGACTATTATCAACTCCTGGTCCTTCTTTGGTAGTGGCTGGGTCGACGGACCTGTCACTTCCTACACGCGACGTGAGCGTAGAGATGGGAGGGGACGTGCCATCACCACCATCATTCTCAGCCCACCTGTCGCTGCCTTGTACACTGTTGGCCGTGGTCTCACAATCGCTACTAGTGATACAACACTCGCCATAGAAGGACTCCACGCCAGCATCTGTATCTTTGGTAGTCTTTGCAATCTCCGTACACAAGTCGTTGGCAGGGGCCTCTTCCCCGGATTGACTTGCACCATGAGCGTAGACCACGTGAGAGGAAGATTGTCAGACTCTAAGCTGGAGGTACGCAGACCTCGCGACCATTTGTCGACTCCTTTCGGGTTCCGAAAGAACCGGTGGGTGCCGGTGGTATTTTCAAAGTACTCTCGCAGTCCGCCGATACTCCGACCTTTGAGCACTATCGTCATTTCGACGAAGACACAGCCAAGGGACCATACATCTGACGACTCGTTTCGACTTTAGTCATTCGTCATTTCTGGTGCACAATAAATCCAACTCTTGCCTGTGTCCTCAACGATTGTGCCGCTCGAGAGATGCTCCTAGTCCAGAGATATACCAGAATCTGTGAGATATACAGATTCACCTTTCACTAAGATGTTCTCCGGCTTAATGTCCTTATGGCGAATCTTTGAGCCGTGAAGGTATCGTAACGCTGTGGCGAGACAGCCATAGAACCTTCGTAGCATATCTAAGAGTCGATCATTATCTGGTACACATTTGCAGAACTCCACGAGATTATAGTCTGCGACAGGCGACATGATTAGACTAATATATTTGGCGTCGGTGCAACTGAATACTTATAACCATATTAGCAAGACGGATAAGGACGGAGAGCTTCGAAGCTACTGACTGGCTCAATATAGTGATGATATTGGATTCTTTTTAGGACCTAAAGTTCCTTCTTGAAGCCGTCGATCTCGTTTTAGCTTTCTCCTCTTCCTCTCGTAAATCGTTTCCTCGTAAATTCTGTGTGGCTAAAGGCACTGTATACCTTGTCGATAGTAGTAAAGCCCCCACGGCCAAGCATTTCTTTAACCTTAAATGAGAATGTGTCGCTATTGCAGAAGTGTGCGTGCTCCTTTATCTCGCTCTTTTCGAGATCCACTGCCTTGATTAGGACGAGCACCTAGGTTGCAAGAAATCTTTCGCGTGAGTAAGGGCCGAGGTTATTTGGTATATATTCTTCTTCGAATGGGATCTAGTGATCGTCATATCCTTTGTCCAGGATCTTATCAATCGTATGTAGTTCGCCAATGGTGCGAAGGACCGTATAAAGTCTTGGTGCCTTGCTCCACGTCTGCTGTTCCGCTCTCAAATGGCGAGATACCTCTTGAAAGTCCTAGTTGTAATATGGAACATTAAACTCTACTCTTTCCTTGGAAATTTTTGCTAAATTAGAACTCTGTTGTCTCGACGAGATGGGAGAAGACGAGTCTCCTCCCGGAGGCAATGGGACTCTGGATTCTTTTGACGAAGGAAGTTGAGGCACGGAGGAGGAGGAGCTATCTTTGCGGAAAGGGTTTTTGAATGGTATAGGTGAATAAGACGAGCCTTTCTTCCAAAATGGATTCTTTGACTGTATAGGTGGGCCCTGCTCAGAACTTGCCCTAGACAACGGATCCCGCTGGGGCGCCGCGGTTCTGTCGTTGCTTAGCTCATCTTCTATCGGTTGACGAGGCGAGGCATCGAAGCGTTCGTCGAACGCATAGGCCATAGCTCATCGTTGGTGCCCAGCTGCAATACCGCCCGAGCAGACTCGTTCAAGGAGATAGTGCAATGTCTTATCAATTAGAGAATGAAGCCTGAAGCTGACTCACCATAGCCACCGCTGGGCCCCTCATCAAGACTAAACAGGTCATAATTGACAAAAGAGCCTCAGTCCGGGGTCAACAATGAAAGTGTGTACGAGCAAGCCGACAAAGGACCTAGATCTTGCCAGACACCGAGTTCACGCAGCGCTCCGACCACTTTTGTCTCACATTTTGATGGGTAGTCTATGTAGCTATCCAGGGCGGCACTCACACTTGGCCAAAAAGCATCGAGTAATGGCTGCAATGTTTGGGTAAGACAGCAGAATTGCCTATTAGCTCCTACCAATCACCAAGTTCATGCAAGCTCCTGCCAACGTGGCCCGACACTCCCAAGCTCACTTACGTATCTATCCATTGTGGCTGTCCTTTGTGAGGCAACCGGTGAACCATGGCTGCCACATCACATCTTAGCCCAACAGCCGTATGCAGGTGTCGCGCGGTCGAGTGTTCCTCTCATGTTCGGAATCTAACTTGCTTTTGAGAGATAATGGCCACAGCGATACATTGTATCAGCGAAAGAACGTCCTCTTTTCATCAAGTCTAACCTTCGTACTGAAAGGTGAAGTCGATGGAAAATTTCAAGGAATAAGAGGGATTGGAGAAAAACATAGCGAGCTGAGCTAATCCCCCGGAGCGGCTATCGCCATCCCTAAATCTTCGATTTTAGTCCCCTCTTGGCGTTCTAATAGCGAGGCTTCGGGCCGTGTCCCGGGGGCCACTAACGCCAATCGCTCGCTGCAGGTATCATCCTCGTAAGCTTCGTACCTTGAGCACAACAGAAGCCTCGTATCGCTCTCCGAACGTCCCACATTCTCCCCTCACCCAACCCAATGCGTCCCGACGCGCCCCGCTCCCCCGTCGCGGGTCCAGCAACAGGTCCAGAACCACCCTTTCCCATCCGCCTCTCAGGCCCAATAGTCAAAGGCTTCGGCCGCGGCAGCGCCGAGGTGAATCCTTATACTCAGCTTCATCCAGCCTTCAGTCGCTGATGGACGACAGCTCGGCATCCCAACCGCCAACATCCCCATCGCAGGCCTGAGCGTTGGTGGACACGAGGAAGTAGAGAGTGGAGTCTATTATGGTTGGGCGGGAGTCGATGTCGAGGATACAGGAAAGAGGTGCATCCAGGGAGAAGGGGGCAATCATGGGGGCGGTGGAGGGGTGTGGGGAATGGTGATGAGTATTGGCTGGAATCCCTTTTACAAGAACACAGTCCGCAGCGTCGTAAGTCCCATTTCCTCCTCCCCTGTTTCCTGCCCCCTTTCATTTCCCTTCCTAACCCTTCACCAGTATCACCACCATACTAACCCACACGTCAACCTAGGAAGTTCACATCCTTCACCTATTCCCGCACTCCTTCTACAACGCGCGCATGAACCTCTTAATCTGCGGTTTCATACGGCCGGAGTACGATTACGTAAGTAAGGAGAGTTTGATCGAGGACATAAATGTGGATATTGATGTGGCGAGACGGAGTCTGGAAAGGGATGCTTATGCGAGGTTGAAGGGAGAGGAGTATTTGAGGGTTTTTGATGGGGAGGGGAAGGAGGGGGAGGTGGCGAGCTGATGTGGCGGTGGTAAACAGGGTGGGATTGGAATTAGTGGTGTTCGGCATGGCGTTTGGTATGGTTGGTGGCGATGACATGGAATCAATAGGATATAGATTTAGCATGGCACAAGGTTAGATGGCAATAAAATAGTGATTCGATGTACAGACTCGAGCGGGTGTCTAGATTAAATGACTGGAATCATTGACCTTGATCGATGGAGGTATATACAACTATGACAGCCGAGTAGTGATCCGTGGATACATTAACATCGTGCATGCCAGCGGACCCCTTCCGTCACCCTTCCACCCACATCGTTGAGACATGAGTTCCTTCTCTTGGTATATACACGGTCGTAAGCGCATTCTTCATAAGCAAGGTAGAACGTTCATGACGAAAAGCATTGGGATATCAAAGACGTCTCTCTTTACAGACCAACATAGCATGCATTCGACCTTGTCCTCATCCTCTCCCGGAATCCTCCCTTTACTACCAGGCCGGCTCCCATCATGGTGCCTTTTGAGCCGAGACCCAATCTCATTATCAAAAGCACTCACGTCCTTCGCGGTCCTATATTTGAGAATTCTGCAGGGCGTTGTAACACTGCCTCTCGAGTCTCCAAAAGCAAGGTGCGCATAGTCATCAAAGAAGTCGCACGCGCTCTCATCATCAAGTAAATCCACTATGGACACGGGTTTGGGTCGTTGTTGGGAATCATTGGTATCCGTTGAGGTGTCGGGGTTTCGAGGGGTGTTTGTACCGCGAGATGTTGATGCGCCTGTGCCTGGTGCACCAGATGGGGCGCCGCCCGTGTTTACATTAAGATTCGGCTCTTTACCAAGGAGTACTGATTTTGTCCAGCCGGTGAGGACGGAGAAGCCTTCGCCGACTGCGACGACTTCGCCTGTGCGGCGGCAGAGGATGGTGGGGGTGCCGGTCAGGCTGAGGTTATCTTCGTATTCGAGTAGGGTACGTTGCAGACACTTTTCCATGAAGACGCGGTCGTCATCGTCCAATTTTGTCAGGGATGATATGAAAGAGGGGCGAATGGAAGCGAGGGCTTTAGCAATGTGAACAGTCCGTTTCTGGGAGAACCGTTTTCGAATGAGGGCCATGAGATCGTGAAAGGCTTTGGTGTAGGAATAGGGTTCAGTAACCATATTGTATACTGTTGACGGTTTCCGGCTGCGGCGTGAAAAGGTGGTCTGGGCCTTCATTGTTGAGGTTCCAGGGATCGAAGGAACGGTGGATGCTGAGTTGTTCGAAATGGCGGATGCCTGGTGAGATTGGGCTTCCGATGATCGGAGTGTTGGCGCCTGGTGAGAGTTGCTAATGTTAGTATTCATATCTTTTGTGGCCGGATTTCCCTCGAAACCCGCTAGCGTACCTTGCGGACTTGGGCCTGACATTGGAGTTGGATAGCCATTTCCGGCTCCTGGGAATCCAGACCGTTCCTCCTGCTTGATAAACTCCTCGTACGCATCCACTTGCCCACCCAGATTGTAAGCGATAGCTCCTTGCCTGGCGTCTGGCTGTGGATACTGATATCGCTGGGTGTTCGAAGGACTTGAACCGTAGCTGGTGGACATCATGCCTGGCATATACTTGGTATCACCAGCATCGAAGGATCCAACGCTTTCATTTGGCGGAGTGTCTACCATACCAGAAGACATGTGGCCGAGCACAGAGTATTCGCCATATCCGTAACTATTGTCGAACGGATTATTGTCAAGGTTTAGATCTGGGAACAACTCGTTTGCGAGAGATTGCTGCTGCATTGGATCCGACGACATAGGCACGCTTGGCCGTAGATTGCTAGCGTACGTCGGCATCGCCGATGATGGTTGCTGCGGACCAAGCTGATACCGGTTTGACATTGGTAGAATCTGGTTGCCATACGGTTGTGAGATCATCTGGTGCTGCGGTGCGCTCGATGTATACATCGGGTACGTTGATGGAGCTGTCTGCTGCCCTGGATACATAGCGCCTGGTCTTGCGCCAGGGAAACCAAATGGAAATTGTTGATTCCGGTTCACATTCATAGCAGCTCGCGCTGCCGCTGCTGCGTCGGCTTCCTTTTCCTGGGTGGGAGTTAGATCCTCATCTGCAGTTCCTTCTAAGTACTTTGCCTTCTTCCGCTTTCCATCTTTGCAAACTTTCTTGTCGCCGCACCTTTCGCATGGTCTCATGTCGCCTAGGAGGAGTCAGCCTTTAATTCAGTGATGATAAAGTTTAGGAATGAGGAGAGACTTACTGCAGGTAAGATGTGCTCTTTGACAATTCTCACAGGCCCTACGAGCTTTCTTTCTTTTCACCCTGTTAGGGTCTTTGTTGGCAGGCTTTTTGACCTTGCCACCATCTTGAAGCTTGCGGGCACCTGGAGACATATCTTTGGTGCGTATATCATCAGAGTCTTGACTCTCTGAATCGTCTGATGACTCTGTATGCGATCTTGAAGGAGCATCATCATCCTGGCTTGAAGCCATCCTTATAGAGGTACCTAGGTACCGCACAGGGCAGTTCCGAAGCCGGCTAGCGTACTACAGGCTGAGTGCCTGGACAGTGATCCTCAAGGCAGCGTGACCCGGAATGCCACGTTAAAGCCAGAGGGCAAACCTTAATTTTTCTTGCCAGGCAGGCTGACTGCGCCCCAAATCCCCTATTATGAAATGGGATTTGACTTTATTGCCGCGAGCTCGCCTGCAGCTCGCTTTATTCACTGTGGATTGCGGCCTAAGAATCCAATCGTTGTAACCTTCCCGTCACGGCTGCATATGCATACCGGATATTAATATTGCAAGCAGTCCATGTATTTGCACATACTTGAGCTCACGAGCTCTAGGCGTCAACATGCAGTGCTCTATGTGGCCACGATTTCACTGTTGACTAGAGTGAGGCTCAACGAGGCTCAAGAAAAGTCGGGAGGTTTATTCTTCCGAATGATCGCCTTGACAGGTGGAGCAATGAACACTCTCTCATGTAAAAAGTACAGTCTTTGAAGTGATACAGTCTCTCTGTCATGAATCGGCAGGCGCACGAGCTCCTCGGAAAGTGAAACTATTGGCAATCATTCACCTTTCAGCTTGCTTTCGTCCGATGGGTGCCGTTGTACAATTTGTAACTTCTTCTTGGCAGATTCTCATCACAGATGGATCCAGCGAATGGGTTACGTGCGTTTGTCAGTGCAGGTTGTAGCTGTGATCGCTGGAGTCGAGGTTGGTTTGCGGCGATCCTCAGAGTGGAGTGAAGTGGTGTTCCCAATATTTCGGTGCAGTTCGCGGGTTTAAGCGCCTCAACTCGGGCACTAGCAGTTGGTATCCGCTAGTGTTTTATGCGCTAAAATAGCGGTATCATCATGCACGTAATGGTCATTGCCCACTGGCAATTATCAAAGCGTCAAAGGGCACACACGGGAGCATTATGTGTTGCGATAGTGGGATCTACTATTGTTTGCACACGGGTCGAACAAAGCCTTGGGAATCTTCAGAGTGTTTAAAGTGCCCGTCGATCCCGTCTGTCGGGCTCGACAATCAGTCGCTATCAATGTTGATGTCGAAACCACCTCCTATGCACTTGGAACAGCTCTTGAATGGAACACGATATCGTGCTACCCTGTACGAGAATCTCTGCCAAATACTACCTAGTTGATTTGCCGAAGACCTTGCGATGCACCAATACCTGATTGGCAATGCTACCCTCGCAAACGGATACATGCATATTATGACATGGGCTATTCACCACAGTTCACTGCCGGTTGTGCATGATAGGCCGAACTCTGTAACAACCATGTTTGACACCCCCACATCTTGCGGCGTTCATTCATTGCTGATAGTCCTAGATACGAGACCCTTGCTGCAGGGGAAGTCTTCCAGAAGGTGCAGTGACCTCCTGTAACACACCGATCATCTCCGTGAGAGTAAATTGCTGGAGTATTCGTGGATATTGTTCCAAGTTTAGCCGTGTCTCGGTAGCGGTTCGTTCCGAGTATACGTGCGGGCGATCCTTGAGTAGCGTAGATGCCACACTCACAAGGCTGGACAGAGGCTTGGCCCAGGATGATTTGATCTCATGATGAGCATGATGTAAATCTCCGAAGCTGTACACAAATCCTGGCAGGCTTCATTATAGGGCAACGGAGGACCTCAACGGGCGATTTGCAAAATCGAAGCGCATCACTTGAGCAAAGACCGAATACAGGCACGTCACCCATGCACGGGTGCCTTACATATCAAATGACTTAGACATCAGATCATGCAGGATGCTTTTCATCGTCCACTAGCGAACTTCGAGGTGCGCCGGATCTTTTTACCATATCTGAAGAAGATGTATCTGGAAAATCGCCGATTGGTTAGCCCCCCACGGTTTCCCACATGAGATAAGCTGCTTTGCACAACTTACGGGAAAGGAGCCATAACGACGGTTAAGAGTGCCAAAAGTGTCGTAGCCCATTCAAAGCCAAGCTTGTTGTACACTGTTCATAGTATCAGCCAATGTCACGTAGTACAGATGATGGACAGGCGTCTATCGCCTTCAAGATTGAAAGTTGACATCGCTCACTTTGATCACCGAATAGTGGAAAAGCCGCGGCGAAGCTTGAACGAGCAAAGCTGTTGGCGGCTAGCGCGCTCGCAGCGTAAACGGGATAGGATTCCACCAAGAAAGTGAATATACCAGAGAACACCAGCAACATTCCAACAGCAAAGATCGCGCTGCCTATAATCGGTACTATCCAGTGTATAGACGGGTATATCGTCCAGGCAAACCAGAAAAGGCCAATAGGCACTAAGAAGCCTCCAGCAATGGCCGGTGGTAGGCGATACTCAGGCTCGGAGACTCCAGGCTCCCCTCCGTTCTTGTCCCCGCTGGAGACTAATCTCAAGTAGTTCTTGTGCCAGAATGGGTTGGTTGAAATGGCGACCAACTGGCCGACTAAAAGACCGGAGAACGTGAGGCCGACCTGCCATAGCTCAAAGTCATGATTGACCGTGAAGACGAGTTCGAAGGCTCCAAAAAATAGGTAGAGGACACCGAGCAATATGGCGGAGAACAAGCAGAGGTTCAAGCACATAGGCTCTAGTGCTAGTAGTAAGAAGGGCCGGTAACATGATCTGATGATAGTTTGCACAATTGAGCGCTGCAGTTTTTCGATGGGTGCCTTCCATTTCTCGTCCCTAGTCTCCTTTCTCAGCCTGATCGCTTTATGACGTAGGAGGACAGGATGATAAGTCTCAGGCACGAACGCTGAGATCAAGGCCAGCATTACCGCCGACCAGATGAGCAGCACGTAGAAGGTCCACCTCCAGGACGTATACTGGTTAATAAACCCAGCAAATATAGGACCCACAGGCGGTCCAATGAAAGGAGAGGCCGTGAAAATCATCATCGGAGCTTGCAGCTCGTTCTTCGTGAACATATCACCAACAGTCCCTCCAGCAACACTCAAGAACGCACTCCCAGCCACGCCGTCAATGAACCGTCCAACAAGCTCCGTCCCAATATTCTTAGCCAGCGCACAAGGAATAAGCCAGACCAAAAAGAAGAAGAACGAGACCACATAAATCGGTCTCCTCCCATAAAATTCAGACAGCGGCCCCAGCACCATAGGTCCAAGCCCAAGTCCAATAACGAACAAGCTCAGGCCCAGAGTAGCGACAATTCTCGAGATATGGAATTCCTCTGTGATCTGGCTATAGGTGGAAGTATACATTGACGAAGTGCACGTCACGCACGTCGAGCCTGCGGAGACAATGGAGACGATCAACCATTTGCGGCCTTTGCTGAATGATCGCGGGTTCAGGGGGTCGTCATCTCCGTCCCATTGTACCTCATACTCTTTCTCCGGATCTGTCTCCTGCTCTCCCTCCGGGGGCACCTCCTCGTCTTCGCCGTAGGCGGTGTAGCCGTGCCCATCGCCATAGGAGCGTGATCGCATCAGGGAGGCTGGATGGCCGCTTACTGCTCTCTTATGGATAGGTCGGGGAGACAGGTCCGGGGCGGCTGCGGCTCCTTCTCTGGGTATCTCTGCTTGCTCTTTATCTGCCGCCTCTGCTGGCATTTTGTTGGAAGACTCTTCGGCGTCGGGAGGGGTGTAGGATGATTTCTCAGAGGCGGCAAGGGTCAAGTCTGAGTAGCCCAGGGCCATGTTAGCAAGAGGGATTGCCGCGCAGCCCTTCTAGGACAGTTTTAATTTGTGGATTGATGGCAGAAACAAGACGACGGACGAAAGGGCCACCTGTGTAGTTCTGGGAATCTGGTGAGGGCGATTCTGGCTGCAGATGTATGTAGAGGGACCAGCCCTGGACTCTTTGCGATTAACAAGCAAGCCATGACAGGCCTCAAATCTCCGCACAAAGGCCGTTAGTGCTCGCAACTTGAATGATGAAATGACGGTCGATCAGCGACTGAGTTAGAGCGGGAGAGATTTTATCTCCGGGTTCGGCCCCGAGTGCCCCACCAAATCCAAGATCCGAAAATCATAATTCAGACTACCACGTCATAACCGCTTATTATAAAGCTATTAAAATTTTAAGAATTACTATTTTCTACGAAGGCTTGGCGTAGGTCGGTAAATCCGGAGTTTCCGCCGACCTACGCTAAGCCTTCGCAGAAACTTAACGAAACCCTATATACCCCAATCACTATAGATCCTAACTATCTAAGAATTTGTATTATAGTAGTGATATAGTTAAATAGTAGTTCCTGAGATTTTTCTAGCCTTACGAGAAGTGGTTATGACGTGGTAGTCTGAATTATGATTTTCGGATTTTGGATTTGGTGGGGCATCCAAAATTCCAAAACTTAAAAAAACGATCTATTATTTTCGGAATAGGGGTAATGAACCTAGAGGAGCAGATTTTCTGAGAAAGCCTTGAAGTTGTCAGGAGTCTGCGAATCTCGCAGGTTCTCGCAGGCATGGGGTGGAGGTAAGAACAAAGGGAGGGAGCGAGCTGCTATCAGATGAACAGACCCGACATGGGTCCTGATTGCTGCACAAATAGTCTGTAGAGTGAATCAGGCAAGACTTGTTCACTACGCTCTATAGGAAAATTACATATATAGATAGCTGATGAATGCTCATTTCGATTCCGCAATTGCACTACCGAGAAGGCCTGCCAGAGCGAGAATCTTCTCCTCTTGCAGCCGACGTCCCACGAGCTGTATCGCGACAGGGGCACCGTCATATATCTCGGGGTCATCTAAGTAGCACTATTAGCAGCGCATGCTATCAATGAAAGAGTTGACTTACAATCTTCAGCTATCTCCTTATCCTGATCGCTGACGGGTTTGAAATTTTTGTCGACTACGTCAATACCCCCATCAATATTGGTTACGGGAACTGTGCAGGAGGTGTAGTCAAGCAAATTGATGATGCTCGAGTAACCCAGATACGTGTACCTGTTTGGGCGTGCCGCCGCAAATGGCGCCAATGGCATTATGAATGAATCGACAGGTCGGCCGGTACCCGCCAAATCCTTCGTCGAGTTCCAGTACTCCAAGTATTCTTTCTGGTATTCTCGCTTAGCTACGTTGTTTGCTGAAATATCACTTGCATTGGCCTGTCCAGTAGGCTTCGAGCCATAAAAATTTTGCAGTTGAGATGCCATCGGTTCTCCTGCGAGGGCCAAAGATCTGTGCAAGTCTTCGCCGCCGTCGTACGTATATACTTTGCCGATGATGGCCTGACCCCGTTTGTGATTTGGTGGCTTCCATTCGATGATTTTGTGCCCTAGCTTCTCGAGGGTCTTGACAGCAATGTCCATGGCTCGTTGCACTGGCGGGTGAGGCGTTATGCTTCCATCATGCTTCATGACGCCGAATGCCAGCTTAGTGGTATCTGCTAGATTTAAAATCTCCTTCTCTTGGTCTTCTCGCCATGGGAGCTCATGAACCAAAGGATCGTGTAGCCAAGGCTCCTGGGTTAGGAGGGACTTGACGAGTAGACGTAAAGATCCCACAGAATGCGAGAGGGGACCAACGACCGAGAGTACCGAATTCTGTCCGTCCATGCTGTTGGCCATCCCCTCATAAGGTAGACGACCGGAAGAAGGCCGCAGCCCATACAATCCGTTGAAGGCTGCAGGTATTCTTATCGATCCTCCTATATCAGTTCCCAACCCTGCAGGTGACCCTCTAAGCGCAATAAGCGCCCCTTCACCCCCTGAACTTCCTCCACAAGACAGGTTTCGGTTTTTCGGGTTTGTCGTGTATCCGATAATGTTGTTGACAGTTTCCCCAGCCATCAGAGTGTGTGGGACGGATGTCTTGCAATAAAGCGCCGCCCCCAGTGCTCGAAGCTCTTTGACCATCTCACTTTCGAATACCTTCTCTTGACCTGTCCCCTTCCGTCCCATGAATGTACCAATCCATCCTATGTAGCCCATCGAAGTCTCCACTCCCTTGACGTGAAATTGATCCTTCAAGCTAATTGGCAGTCCATGTAATGGACCAATTGGTGCTTTATGCTGTGCATAGTACTTGTCGAGCCTCTTGGCATCCTCGATGGCCGCATCAAAGAACGTCTCGTGCAGGCAATTTGTGAGCTGGTGAGCAAGGCTTGCCCGATGGCAAAAAGCCCCTGTCACCTCTTCCGCAGTCCATGTGCCTGCAGATATTTTCTCGACAATGCCCACCGCATCTGTCTCGGTAATCTCGATTTCCTCCTTTGACAATGACTTCTGAATGAAGGCACCCGTCACATCTCGCTGCTCCTCGATGGAAGGAATTGAACTGAGGCGCCATTTACTTGGGATTGAGCTGTTGATAGAGCTGAGTTTCGATTTTCCAAGGCTCTGCCAGCTCGTTTCGCCGGCCATTGTTGAGCGCGGAGAAGAAATCAGAATTTGGATATGACTGGCTGTAGATGTTTTCAGAGCAAAAAGCTCTTTTTAATCAGCAAGTGCATCTTCAACATGCGCCAAAAACAAATGACGTGCATTGTCTCGGCTGATGTGGGGTGAAGCTTATCTTTCAGGCTAAAGTTGTGCGCCTGCCGTTTTGGTACCTGCATGTTGATGGCCAGGAGAGAGCATGGCACGAACTGTCGCAAACAAAAAGGCCGCTCAGTCTCTCATTTGGCGTACATTGAGGTTGATTCGTTTGTTTGACATCCAATCTCGCCAAGCTTCATATGTGCTATTGCAAGCATCATCGACCTCTCCCACGTGAGGATCTGCAGGCCAGTCTCGCAACCATTCTGGGCACGAACCTGATATGATTTGGGGTACCCCATGCCAAGCGAACCTAGCTGGGCCCTTCATAAAGACAGCATCACCTGAGCGCAGGCGTACAGAGAGAGATTTTGCATCCCCATCGTCTTTGGAGCCCCTACCAACCACGAAAATTGCGTCACAGCCAAGGCTGATACTTACCAACCCTTTTTCAGACTCTTCGCTCACATCACGGTGAACGCTCAGAGTGTCACCAGGGGTATAGACATTGACTATGGCTGCCTCGGGTATCATCTCAGGAAACAAGCCATGGATGAAAGCCGCGATATCTGTAGGGAAAATTGGGTTCTCATCAGGGTAGCATTTTCGCGTCCAATCGTACTGCCCGCCCAATGTTACCCACCGTAGCTTCCGCTTTAGGAATTGGGAAATTGTGAGAGATTTGTGGAGTGCAGTATCAACTGGGCGAAAATGTTCAGAAGGTGTGGGAGATACATTGAAGAACGAAATAGTAGGAAATTCAGGTTCTCTTTCCGGCGAGAGAGACTCGGGTTTTTGTGCAGCATGGTAAGGAAGCTGGTGGTGCAGATGCACATTGGTCTTGTGTCGTTGGTCCGCAAGATCGCGGTGGAGCAATTTTGACAATAGCGCTCTTTGAGCCTCCTTCGGGATGAGAGAAGGTACAATATGGAGACCTGCGATATGTAAGGAAATAGTTACAAGCATGTGGACTTCCCAGAAAAGCTACCCGGGACTTCTTGAGACACATATGTCTTTACATCTTGACAAGACAGATTAGCACCCAAGGCCGTTTCGCCTTGAAGGTGGCGGCATGCAGCACGTATTGTACTAGCATCTATCGTGTCAAGTTCCGCAATCGCGTCTCGATGGCATTCATTTAAGTCACGGCTTAGGTCAAGGATTTCAGCGTCCTGATCAATCGCAGTTGTCGAGAGTCTTTGATAGAACTTGTAAGTATCCTTGACGAAAGCTGGCGGCTTCTTGCACGCGTCGAGGTCCTTGCATTGTGCCATGCTATGGAGCTTGCTTCTTAACGTTAAGAAAATCAAGAGCACGGATTTGATCGCGGCGTCCGGGTAAAGCTCGGTTTGTGGCGTCCTCCTAGTGCGTAACCGAGTCTGTGTTTACAAACTCTCCGAGGGGCTGCGAAAGAGACAGCTACACGACAACAGCACAGCAGCCGAACCTTCTTGATTTCACTAACCCACAGCTCTTTCATGTATTTACAGGTACATTCGCTCATTGTTCACCACCCGCCCTAACACCTCGGCGTTAGAACACCACAGCCACTCTGAGTTGATCACAACACACAACCATAGTAATCCCCCAAGGACTTTCGAGCAGCTCTCGCAGGAGCAGTTACCAATTGGAGCTACCATGGAGAACTATAAAAAGATCGAGAAAATTGGAGAAGGTGAATTGGACCTGCCATCTCTCGGTCTCTAAGGGAATCATATGCTAATCGACCTTTTTACAGGAACCTACGGTGTCGTCTACAAAGCTCGCGACCTTACGCATCCTACCCGTATCGTCGCCTTGAAGAAGATTCGCCTTGAAGCCGAAGATGAAGGGGTCCCAAGCACAGCCATTCGCGAGATCTCTTTGCTGAAAGAGATGAATGATCCAAACATTGTCCGCCTTCTCAACATTGTCCACGCCGACGGACACAAGCTATACTTGGTGTTCGAATTCTTGGATATGGATCTCAAGAAATACATGGAAGCATTGCCTGTTAGTGACGGTGGCAGAGGCAAGGCATATCCGGAAGGTACAGGTGCGGAGCTGGGGAGGCTTGGACTCGGTGATTCTATGGTCAAGAAGTTCATGAGCCAGCTCGTGGAAGGTGTGAGGTACTGCCACAGCCACCGCGTGTTACATCGCGACCTCAAGCCTCAGAATCTACTCATCGATCGGGAGGGAAATTTGAAGCTGGCAGACTTTGGACTTGCGCGCGCTTTTGGGGTACCATTACGCACATACACACATGAGGTGACCACAATGATATATCCATGTAGGACTGCGCAACTGACCTCTCTTTCTAGGTGGTCACTCTATGGTATCGTGCTCCTGAGATTCTACTCGGTGGTCGACAGTACTCGACTGGTGTTGATATGTGGTCTGTGGGTTGCATTTTCGCAGAGATGTGCACGCGAAAGCCATTGTTCCCAGGCGACTCAGAGATTGATGAGATTTTTAAGATATTCCGGTAAGTCTTGTCTCCTCGTTTTGAGAAGACACGTCCTGATATGCACTAGACACCTAGGCACTCCTGATGACCACGCTTGGCCTGGTGTAACATCTTTCCCTGACTTCAAACCATCGTTTCCCAAGTGGTCTCGTGATCCCTCGAGAGCCCTTGTCAACGGGCTTGATGAAAACGGACTCGACCTGCTTGACGCAATGCTTGTGTACGACCCAGCTGGCCGCATTTCAGCGAAGCAGGCCTGCATACATCCTTACTTTGAAGCCGGAAGCTCCGCATATTCTGGCCGAGGGAGACCCAACGGCTATCATTGAGGCGACTAACTTGTCAACAAATTTGGTCCCTTTATTATTATTTGTTATGCTTCCCCACGATAGACGCTAGGTATTATGGATACTGGCTGTATGCATTTGCAGGATATTCGGATTAGCTTGAGCATCTTTACTACAGGCAATCATGTTGTGTATCATATGGCGTCGGAGGTCAGCGACCCAGCAGTATCTGCTCTGTATCACATGTCGGCTTAGGATAGATCGCTATTGCAAAACTTTTCCGTTTGCGCGATCATCTTACTCATGCAATCATTGCGATGGGTTGCCCTGTACAGCCGCTTTCCATCCTGCCTCTTGATTTAATGGTTGTTTGTATGCTGTTAGAAAAACTTATCGAGTAGCGTCTACTAGTTGCAGCCCAGCAGTATTTGCTCTGTACCACAAGCTGGCTAAGATAGTCGTGCCCCGCACAAAATCATCCTTAGACGATTGAATGATCTATGACCCGACACGTGGATTGGCCTTAGGAATACCCTTACGTCTCTTGATATCCCTCGCTCCTCATACCCTTGGGCCTTGACGCTCATTCTCAAATTCTTCAGTCTCGACTCTACTTGCTCCTTGACGCAGACTCTTCATAACCTCCATTCGTGCCTTTACATGGTTTGATTGACCTATGCTCAATTGTTGAGAAGACGTAGGCTTTCATACTCTATCGTTTTTAGAGATCTGAAATACGAAACAAACCACTCAATACGCTTACGATCATATGTAAGCAATGAAGACGAAAACGAAGATGAAGCAAGCTGGAAATAGAGGGCAAAAACAAAAGTAGTCAATCCTAAGGAAGATTATACCTTGCTAATCACGACAGCGTTAAGATATCGATAGTAAGGTATCTATAGTAAGGAAGAGCTTCATTTTTTGGATGCTACGAGTAAAGTCTTGAGGCTAGATAGTCTGCGATTGGAAATCGTGCTATTGCTGGATCTTCAGCGCTTGTTGGCTGCTAACATTGTTGTCTGTGTCAGATATAGTCCGGTGTATGATATCTAATTTAGAGCGGACCGCTATGCCTACTTGATGCGAGGAATTGATATGGGTCTAACCTGGGGCACCTAGGGATCGGAATGTCTTCGATTCCCAGGCCTTTTGTTCTTGGCAGATTCTGAGATACTCAAGTCATATTTAAAAATACTTGTCAATGAGGGGGCCCCTAAGCGGGCTTCCCTAAGCGAACCACCAAGCAAGCCCCTAAAGGGCCCCCAAGCACTAGTGGCTTTAGGCCCTAGGGGGAACTCCCGGGCCGGCTCTCGGGGATCTCTAGGGCCCTCATTGAGGGACTACTTTGCCAAGCATCCGTTAGTAATCAATGATAATGCCAAGCCTTAGGAAGTCGCGAATCTCGCGTCGGCGAATTAACAACAAGAGTCAAGTTTTCAGTGCTTGGTGTTGGTCGTTCCTCAAGTCCCAGACGGTGCCAGTTGAATTAGCCATGCCTGCTTCAGAGCCTCTGACAGACACACCACGTTCATCCACAAGGTCGAAGCATGCGAAGGCAAGCCAATTCGCCGCTGCAGAGTCGCCTCTTTCGAAAGTGCAAGCACAAGAAATCTTAACTGCCGACAAAGCTGATCAGTCCCAAATCAACGGGACGGCGAGCAAAGAGATATCCACGAAGTCTCGGAAGCGTGTGAAAGCGAAAGCTGTAGTTGCGAAAAGGGAAGTTCGAAGCCCAGTGAAGGCAAACCAGCGCAAGGAGATCAAGCAGGAGGCTCTGAAAGAGCAAACTGGACACCAAGGAGTACCAGACGTTGCCGCGATTACAAAAGAGACGCCAAGGAATCGGAAGGTAAAGGAGGAGGAAGAGGAAGAGGAAGAGGAAGAGGAAATTCAACTGAAAGGAGATAGAACAGCGAAAACAAAGCGCAAGAGAGTCGCCGAGGTTGAAAACGTAGATGCTGAAAACAGTGGACCATCACCTAAGAAGACAAAGCAGAAAAAGATCACGCAAGTAGAAGGACAGGAGGACCCTGTTAACAGTGGAATTTCACTGAAGAAGCCTAGTAGCAAGACATTATTGAAAGCCGAGGAAGAGGAAGACGTTGAAGAAGGCGAGGAAGGCACGAAGAAGATCAAACGGAAGAGAAAGACCAAGGAAGAGAAGGAAGCAGAAGCAATGCCTCTCGCTGCACGAACCAATGGATTACGAATGTTCGTAGGAGCTCACGTGAGCTGTGCCAAAGGAGTACAGAATTCCGTCACTAACTGCGTACATATTGGCGGTAATGCGTTCGCAATGTTTCTCAAATCTCAAAGGAAGTGGGAAAATCCCCCTTTACAAGATGAGCACAAAGACTTGTTTATTGCATCGTGCAGTGACCACAAATATGATGCTGCAAGCCATGTTCTCCCACACGGCTCATATCTCGTCAACCTCGCACAAGAAGAACGCGAGAAAGCAGACCAAGCGTACAATGCCTTCCTTGACGACCTCCATCGCTGCGAAGCGCTCGGCATCAAACTCTACAACTTCCACCCCGGTTCCACAGGCAATCATCCGCGGCCATCGGCCATCGCTCGGATAGCTAGTGCACTCAATCGAGCTCATAAAGTCACCAAGACCGTGATACCGGTGCTCGAGACCATGGCCGGCGGCGGCAATGTTGTCGGATCCACGTTCGATGATCTTCGCGACATCATTGCCCAGATTGACGACAAGACCAGAATTGGGGTCTGTATAGACACCTGCCACATATTTGCCGCAGGCTATGACCTAGGCACGCCCGCGGCGTTCACAGAGACTCTCCGTAAATTTGACGAGATTGTAGGCATGAAATATCTTCGTGCAATACATCTCAACGATTCAAAAGCGCCATTTGGCAGCCACAGGGACTTGCACCAAAACATTGGTCTTGGCTTCCTTGGGCTACGTGCTTTCCACAATGTCATGAATGAACCTCGGTTCGAAGGGATCCCGATCGTTCTGGAGACTCCCATCGACCGTAAAGACGAGGAGACGGGGAAGGAAATTGAGGATAAGGGCGTTTGGGCTCGGGAGATCAAAATGCTAGAGGAGTTTATTGGGATGGATGCTGAATGTGATGAATTCAAAGCGTTAGAGAAGGAGTTGGCGGATAAAGGCGCCGAGGAAAGGAAGAAGTTACAAGATGTCTATGACAGGAAGGTGGAGAAGGATAAGAAGGCCCTAGAGAAGGGGCAGCAGAAACTCAACTTCGGTGGGAAGAGGAAGAAGAAAAATGCGGACCATGGAAGCGACAGCGAGGCGTAAAGCTTATCTGCAGGAGCAATAACTGGGTCAACATCACCGCCGTCTATCGGTTACAAGAACACTAAATACAGCTGTTCTGCTTGCCGTAGCGTCAAATCATATACTTGAAGTCTTGCAGAGCTGCGGAAAGTTACCCGAATGTTAGCCCCTCGAATACGCAAGCCTCCACTTCAATCACAAGGTCGACACTCAGGAGAGAGACCTAGGTACAATTTGAACAAGTCTGTCAGTGGCTTTGCTGATAGACCATCTAATCCGAAAACTATCTCCATGTCCTTATATCTTCTATTTTGATGCTCCTGTTTTGCGACATCTGCATTGATTGTCATTCATTATATGGTTTTCATTGGCTTGTGTACTGGAGATGATAGCATGCAGAAAAACCTCGACCTCACGTCACATATCGTGCGTGCTTAAGCTGTGGGCGCTGTAGCTGCTGGAGAAAGCAACAGCATGGGTGTCTGAAACAGACACAGGTAACCCCTCGGGATTTTCCAAATCGGGGAAGTTTGATAACACTTCGCTCTGCAAAGCAGCGTGAGCAGTTTATGGAGCATTTCTGGCGACTCCCGTTGGCTCCGGCGGTTCGTCCTTTATCGCAACAAAGAGCTCTGGTGGGAGACCCACCGCAGCTAGATAATAGGCTCATCAGTCACGGGTCTCACAGAAGTCGACAAATTTATGCCACTCACATGCAGCCTTTGACTTCCCCCTTTACCGGCTCTAACGCACTTGGCAACAGTGGCTTCGATTGCCTGCCAAACATCGTTCCATTGTGCCTTGACTGTTGCACCCACTATGTCAACGATGGCTTGGCATTTGCCGTCGGCTAATATTCATCCTGCACATACGGCACAAAACCCCGCTATCAATTTTTGGAGTCAGTATTCCTCTTTCAAGACGAAAGGTGAGTAGCAAGACATATTTTTGGAGAGATTATACAGCAGTAACCTGCGAATATACTTTTCAAACACGTTTTGCGACTGCAAAAAGACAGCGACTGGGGGAACAGGGATCAGAAACCGCCTTACATTCTCCTGCGCCTGGCCAGTAGGACTCTGATGGAGAGTATTGAAGCAGCTTCCAGGGTTCAGTCCGGCACCGTATTGGCGGCGTCGCACTTGACTCGGTATTTGAGGCCAAGAGAGCTCTCTACGATGATCGGTACGCCGGATGAGGTGTTGGAGACGGTTAAGGAGTGGAAGATTGAGCTGTTCAGCATATCCTGAGACAGAGGGGCTAGAATTGGCGGTGCCTTCTCTTAGAGAGGCGCGTGTTGTCTTTCATCTTCTACAGTAGGTGCAATGCTGGCTGAGTAGATGCAGGGAGAGAACAAGAAAAGCCCGACAACGAGGAACGGAATCATGATCAGCCTTCACTTTTCGCGAGGGAAAAGTGTTCTCGCAGTCTGCGTTCCCGGAGCCCTTGAAAGCTGCGAACGGACTTGCTAAATAGTGACCAGAAGTGGTTGCGGAAGAGCGCATCTTGCAAGCCTCGATTAGGCGCGATGCTTAGCCACCATGAGAACAAGCTTGTGCCAACTATAGAATGAGAAATTCTGAGAGCCTATAGTTCGGATAGCGCGACTCGGGATCATGAATGCTACTTACAACGGTATTGCAGCCGATTCAGAACGCGTTACCACAAAAACTAAATCCAGCTGGACGAAATGACCGTGGCTGGCAACTCGAAAATTGTTATCCTCAGTCAGCTATCAAAGCAGGATGCATACACTTCCATACTCCCCACACAAAGAATTTCTGCAAATTAAGAACGGCGAAAAAGTGACAACAAGTGCTAGCGCCATTGATGCTCATCGTCAGACTTAGCACCATAGAGCAATCTAACACCGTACCACGATCAAAAACTGGTTGCTGAAATTGATCTTCATCTTCGTCGATGGACCCAGTGCCAAGGATAATCCCGAATAGGACTGTTACAGTGATTGATCTCAAAGGTCCTGTAATTTACAAAAACATTCCAGGATTTGCAACGGAATTTCTTCATTCGCTAGTCCATACTGCTATCACCAGCGACGGCCGGCTGGTCTGTGCTTCTGCATGGCATTCCTGAGTAATACAACATGTTCATGGGAATTGTAGATTAGGAACGAAACAATTTCAAAAACCGAATAGATACATTTACTCCGTACTCCCCCCTCTGTCAGCTCGTCTTGAATAATTCTGCCACCTCATCCCTGCCGCAGTATCTGTCCTCCATCTCTCATTTCCATTCGGTCCTGCCGCGCCCCTACTCCCCATCCTCACCCTCCACTCCCTCATCATACCTCCAAACCTCCAAACAGCTCGCCACACTAGACAAACTATAACACCCCGCCGGGATTGCCTGTGTCTTGCCCCCACTAGCCCCTGCAAACTCCCCAATGCCCACAAATAACCTACACGCATCCTCCAAGTTCCCAGGCGCATAAGTAAAGAAATCCAACTCCTCATCGGCCGTGAGGTCGCGGTCGATGTGGTAACTGGCGATTTGCCCGGGGACGTATTCGTGGTAAAACACGCTTGTGGTTGCCCCCTTGCCAGAGCAGGAGGGGAGGGTGTAGGTGGTAATGGTGAGGTTCGCTGGTGGATTTGGATCAGGGTCAGAGGATTGGGGAGAGCGGGGGGTGAGAGGGGTGCTGGTGTTGGAGGGCTTGTGGGTGGATTCGGCTTCTTCTAGAGCGAGGAGTTCGCTGAGGAGGCTGCCGTTGGATGGCGTAGGGTGGTCGTTTTGCGATGGAGTAGCTCTGGGTTGGTTGAGAGCGAGCGGTATGGGAAAGACTTCGGGGAGGGACTCGGGAGCGAGTTTGGGTCCGTCTTGAGGCTGAGGAGAGAATTGGTTGAGCGTAAGAGGGATGGGCAGGCTTTTGAGTGTAGTATCGGCATCAGGGGTTTTATGTTCGGGATTAGAGGATCGACTCGTAGACGCATTATGGTGGTGATGCCCGGACTGATTGAGGGCGAAAGGAATAGGTAATGTTTTGAGAAGGGGATCGGGATCATCTTGTTGGGAGTGGTGCTTGGATGCCAAGTCCATGGAGGATTCTTGTTGAGCAGTATGGTTCACATTGTTGTCTGTGTATGAAGAAACCCTATGGTGGAGATGATTCTTGGCAGTAGGGATTGTGGGTGGTATCGCTGGGAGGGCAAGTGTACTTGCCAGGAGAAGTGTGGTCGTAATGAGATGTATCATGGTTGCTTATGGGTTATTGTCTTGAGTTTCCGTGGTCTGTGATAGTGTTTGGTTCTGTTCAGCAGCGGCCTCGGGGCGGAGTTCAACAAGACAAGCATCCTTGTAGCAAAAGAAAATCTTGCTGGTGGCACAATGTGACGACTATTGTGATGGAACAAATAGAAATTCCATTGGGTGTGTTCAAGACCGCTTTGACGACGCCACGCGACGGCATTGTTTGCCAGCTGCTGGCATGTAAAGGACAAAGCTTGTACAAAACAGGTACCACATGGAAAATGCCATTCGTCCCAAGTACCTTCGCTCCTTGCTCTGGCTTGGCAAGAGCAGGGTCGTCTTTCGGATTAGTCTCACTAGGTCGGAGGATAGCAGTCAGGCTTGCACGCAAGCCACAAAATTGCTTAACCTCACCCAATCACTTTTAACCCCCCTTTTGTCTTGCTCTGCTTCTTCTGTACCCCAGCGCCAGTCCCTCCTTTGCCACCACCTCCTCCCCCTTTTCCACCCTTGCCGCGTTTCCTCTTGTCCTGCGGCACCGTTGGCCGAATCTCCGTAGTGCTCTTTCTCAACAGAACAGGATGGCTCCCGATATACTTCCCCTGCATGTCTCTCGCAGCCTGGAAGTACTCCTCTCCATCTATGAAGCTTACAAAGCCATACCCTTTGCTCTTCGTCGTTCGCTTATCCCGCACCACTCTCGCCTTGTGAACAGTCGGGTATTTTGCGAACGCTTTGAGAAGTGACTCGTCCGTAACTTCGCCCGCAAGATTGCCAACAAAAAGCCGGAAATGTGCTGGATCCCATTCGAGCAGGGAAGGATCCTGCCATGTTTGACCGCCACCACTACGTACAACCGTCTTTTGTTTGCCGTCGGCCCCAGTCACCACCGCGGCAACACCAGTATCGGCGTTCGCCGCAGAGCTCATGGCAGAATTACTCATTGATGTTCCTATCACATCTGGCCGTACACCAAGTGGCGCTGTGTTGGCGCTAGTTGCGGAAGCCCCGCCTTCACCTCCCGCGCCGAACTTGCTGAAAGCCCGGCCTCCACTTCGACTACTATCTGCATCTTTGCCTGCGTATGCGCTCTGCCATTGTGCAATTTGTGCTTCCATTTCTGGATCTATCTCCTGAGCAGCGCCCCGACCTCTTCCTGAGCCATCTTGGCCTGGAAGAGGGAAAGGGTTTCGTATTTGAGGTGGGGTAGGGTCAACATATGGTTCCTCGTATGCAGGCTTCTGATAGTATGATGGTGTAGGAGGTTGCTGATACGCTGGCTGCGCTTGATACGCGCCGTTTGAGTATGTAGTCTGAGGGGCAGAGAAGCCCGTTGGTGGTGCTGGAGGTGCAGCTACCACAGGGCTGCGGGTGCGAAATGGCTGGCTATTCGTAGCTACTGAGCGTGGTTGGAAACCTTTGAAGCCACCAAAGCCACTCGAGGGCTGGCTGCCTCCATTACTGGAGGTGCCATTGTAACCTCGAGTTCCTGGTGCTGAGGAGAAAGTAGGGGTAGAGGATGTAGCCGATTTGTACGAGGGAGGGAGTCCAGCAGCAGGTGGTGGTGGTCGCGGGGGAAGCGACGCGTGCGGCGGCGGTGTTGAGGATGATGTGGAAGCTTGAGAGGGCTTGAGACCTGGAGGTGGAGGATATGACATGATGAACGGCTGCTCGATAAAGCCTTGGGTGAGATGAGTTAGTACGTACCTCGCGCCTAGGACGCAACAGTAGCCAGAAGCCTGAGTGATCGTGATACAGGCGTTTGGGTGTTATCCTCGATCTGGGCTGGTCGAGTGCAGAAGTTCCGCTCATATCAAGTTGTTTGTGCATGTGGAAAGATTGGTGAGCAATTGCTATCGAGAGTTCGACCACCCTATCCGGGTTCGGCCGATTACATAAGCGCTCCTTCCGGGCTTGGCAGGCATTGGATAAAGACCCCACGTTCTGAGCCTTTTTCATTCTTATGCCACTGTAAAGTTCTCTTTTTCTCGATGCGTTAAAGGGAACAGCTCAGTTACATCAAGTTCACTCACTACATCTATAAATCTTCAAAGTTGATCCATCAAACCGCCGAAATGACAGAAAAAGCAGTGTAAGTCGCAATTCTCTCTGAAACTCTCATCCCGCCGTGCCCCGCTGCCTCCATAAAGGCCTCTGTTTACAACACAAAGTGGCTCTGGGCTTTGTACCACTCGAAACTCTTAATCGATCATCTCCTCTGATTAGTGGACTCTGTTGATGAGCTATGGGCTGACTGTAGCGCACGTCTGGCCGGCATCAATGTCGGCGGACCCGCGCGGATCACTCCCAGTGGTGATTTTGGCCTCATCGGTCTGGCCGTTATGGGTCAGAACCTGATCATGAACGTTGCCGACCACAAGTTCACCGTTGTGGCTTTCAACCGTACCGTTGCCAAGGTCGACCGATTCATGGACCACGAGGCTAAAGGTTTGTCGATGTCTCTGCCCCTTTCTCTGACAGCAGTGGTGGCATTGCTGACTTTAGGTCGAAGGCTATGAGAACATCGTTGGAGCCCACTCCATGGAGGAGTTCGTCCTCAAACTCAAGAAACCCCGTCGTATCATGCTCTTGGTCATGGCAGGAAAGCCAGTGGATGACTTTATCAACGCCCTACTCCCATTCGTCGAGAAGGGGGACATTATCATTGACGGCGGTAACTCACATTTTCCCGATACCAACCGTCGTACACGGTCACTGACCGAGAAGGGCATTCGATTCGTTGGCACTGGTGTCTCTGGTGGAGAAGAAGGTGCTCGATATGGACCCAGTCTTATGCCAGGAGGTAACGAAGAGGCATGGCCTTTTATCAAAGATATCTTCCAATCCATTGCTGCCAAGAGCGATGGCGAGCCTTGCTGTGACTGGGTTGGCGACGAGGGTGCTGGTCACTATGTCAAGATGGTCCATAACGGTATTGAATATGGTGACATGCAGCTAATTTGCGAAGTATGATCCACTAGCCCCGTGTTTGCAGATATCAGAAAGCTGAGAATTGAACAGGCATACGACATCATGAAGCGTGGGCTTGGCCTCTCTTCCAAGGAGATGGCGGAAGTCTTCACGCAGTGGAACAAAGGCGTACTTGACTCTTTCCTCATCGAGATCACTCGTGACGTTCTGCAATATGATGACGATGACGGCACACCCCTGGTGGAAAAGATCCTTGACTCCGCTGGACAGAAAGGCACCGGTAAATGGACAGCAATCAACGCATTGGACCTAGGAATGCCTGTGACCTTGATCGGCGAGGCTGTCTTTGCGAGATGCTTGAGCTCACTTAAGCAAGAGCGTGGACGTGCAAATCAAGTCCTTGCTGGGCCAAGGCCCGACTTCAAGGGAGACAAGAAAGAATTCTTGGCCAATCTGGAACAAGCCCTGTACGCGTCAAAGATCATCTCGTACGCTCAGGGCTTCATGTTGATTCAAAATGTAAGCTGGGTCACTCAACTCGGTGGCCGGCTTTGTGATACTGACCTCACTGCAGGCTGCCAAAGAATACAAGTGGAAGCTGAACAAGCCATCGATTGCTCTCATGTGGCGAGGAGGCTGTATCATTCGATCAGTCTTCTTGAAGGACATCACTTCTGCGTACCGCAAGAACCCCGATCTTGAGAATCTGTTGTTTGATGACTTCTTCAACAAAGCCATCCACCATGCCCAGACCGGTTGGAGAGATATTGTCAGCAAAGGCGCATTATGGGGTATTCCGACGCCGGCTTTCAGCACTGCACTTAGTTGGTACGATGGTTACCGGACAAAGGATCTGCCTGCCAACCTGCTCCAAGCGCAGAGAGACTACTTCGGTGCCCACACCTTCAAGATCAAGCCGGAATTCGCTAGCGAGAAGTACCCCGAAGGCAAGGATAACCATGTCAACTGGACTGGCAGAGGCGGTGACGTCTCGGCATCTACCTATCAAGCATAAGGGAGGGATGATCATGAGACAGTGCAAATCGTTGATTGAAGCTGTGAAATGAAGAGGCCTGCTTTCATCGGCGTCGGCAAGGGAGGTCTTGTTTAGATCAGTACACTATTGTAGCTGTAAAAGCGTTAAATACATCCAAAAGCCTGTTGATACATTTGGAGCCATGACCATACGACTTTCCGTCCCACCTTTGACAGGAGAGTGTTGTGGTTCGAAGTTTCCCTTCCAGCGAAGTCCGCCGTCTTGGCGGTAGTTGTCAGGGGTCTGGCGCCCTTTGCTTAAAGCATGTGTTCGTGTTAACCTGCGCCTTCGTAACCTCTCCGCAAGGAGACGACTCCATGGTTAGGGACCGGATCTGCCGGCGTGGTGTCAGAACCTACCGCTCTTCCTAGTACCGCGAAAATACGGTTTCGTCCAATACGCCGCGAGACGTCAATTGACGGATACACACACCGTACGGCCTTGGCTTGAAATGAGACACCTTAGTACCAACGAGCAGATACAGGCCCCCGAAATGGGGCTTTCCGCATCATAACATTACAGAAATATCCCATAGTCACTACTTCAGGCTGCGGCGGGGGAGTAGATTTTCGGTACCGGATGAATATGGTTCTCTAGGTACCTTGACCTACTCCTTAAAGTAATAGTTAACAGCGGGCCCTATATAGCTCTTTCCATTCTTTTTCCCTACAAGGTTTTAGGGTGGTTTTAGCGAGCGTATAGTGTAGAAAAAGGGAAAACCCTCCTATAGGGTACCCTAGACTGGATCCATTCCGGGGCTGGGAAGCCCGGAACGCCGCTACTCTGGCTGGGCCCTAGTTGCCTGTTGCCCCTAGTTGGGCTCCAGTATGACCGAACCAATCAATCAATCAATCAGGAGACGACTCCATTATTCACTTACTTTACCAATACTTGTTTCCGGTACATTCAAATGTCTGAGAGGCCTGGCAAAGCTTCTGCTCTCTTCACTAGGAACTGAGACCGCGCCATGACCTTCTTGCGTTGACCTGAAATACTTTGGAGGCCGCTCTCGCTGAGTGCTCACAGATGGACCTCAATGGACGCCGATAAACATCACCAAGGGCAGGAACAGGGGCAGGTACAGCATCAGGAGATAGCTACACAAGTGCCTGAATCGTCAAAGGAGACAACATCCGCGAGCACGTACAAAACAAGCTTGGTCAGCCGAGACTCCTCGCTTGGCTTAGGCACTGATGGTGATTTGTCGGACATGGATGGCGATGGGTACCGGCGAAGGAGGGCTCAAGTGATGGCAAGCTTGGAGAATGGGGGTGCTGGTGTGAAGAGATCCGGGAGGAAGCATGCCAGACGAAAAGGCCCAGCAGCGCCTGGTGAAGAACACAAGCATAGGGCATACTCCTCAGACGACGGACATGGCTCGGACTTCTCATCTGTATCTACGAGCGATGATGTCGAATTGAGTCACCTGGCTTCGGACGATGCATTGAGTGATGATGAAGAGACTGGATTGACGAAGAAGGATAAAGAGCACAGGAAAAGGACGCGGAGGAAGAATACACGCCTGGATGGGAGGATAGCTGGGAACATCCATAGCGCGCAACAGGACCAGAAAGAGGCAGACCGGACTGTCATGAGATCGATGATCATCAATATCCTCCTCATAGGGTCGTGGTACCTTTTCTCGCTGTCAATATCAATCGTAAGTGAACACATGAGGCCCAGCGCTAATCTCTGCTGACCAGCGCTGCAGTACAACAAGTGGATGTTCTCGCCGAAATACCTGGACTTTCATTTCCCTCTCTTTACCACCTGCTTGCATATGCTTGTTCAATTTTGCCTCGCTACTCTTGTCTTATACTTTATACCCCAGCTACGGCCTCGATCCGACAGCATTACGAATCCACATAATAACTACCACGTCCGTCGGGACGCTGCCCAACACGAGAAGCCTCTGATGTCTCGGATGTTCTACCTTACGCGTATTGGGCCTTGCGGTGCCGCTACCGGCCTTGATATTGGCTTGGGAAACATGAGCCTGAAGTTCATCACCCTTACGTTCTACAGTACGTGCCCATAGGCCTCCAGGACAGACAATCGAAGTGCTGACGGCTTTTCGCAGCAATGTGCAAATCATCCTCCCTAGCCTTCGTCCTCTCCTTTGCCTTCCTCTTCCGCCTAGAATCTCCATCCCTCAAACTTATCCTCATCATCGCTACAATGACACTCGGCGTCGTCATGATGGTTGCCGGCGAAGTAGATTTCAGCGCCCTCGGCTTTGTCCTAGTCATCGCCGCGGCCTTCTTTTCCGGCTTCCGATGGGCTCTGACACAGATACTCCTCCTTCGAAATCCTGCGACGAGCAATCCATTTAGCAGTATCTTTTTCCTCGCACCAGTCATGTTCGTCAGCCTCGCCATCATTGCCATTCCGGTCGAAGGTTTCAGCGATCTAGGTCAGGGACTTGCCGTGCTTGTGGAAGCCAGGGGTGTTGTTATGGGTATCTTGATCCTAGCCTTCCCCGGCTGCCTCGCTTTCCTCATGACAGCCTCCGAGTTTGCTCTCCTACAACGCACTTCCGTTGTTACTCTCAGTATCTGTGGAATTTTCAAAGAAGTCGTCACAATTACCGCCGCCGGCATCGTCTTCCACGAGAGGTTAACCCCAATCAACATCAGCGGGTTACTGGTCACCATCGCTAGTATCGCTGCGTACAACTACATCAAGATTGTGAAGATGAGGAAAGATGCGCGAAAGGAGGTCGAAGTAAACACAGCAGAGAATGGAGATGTAAATGGTGAGGTGGGGGCGCCGATGCTTGCTCCACCACGAGATGGTAGGGAGGTGGCTTCGTTGGATGTCCCTGAGGGAAGGGCAAGAGCCGCTTCGGATGTGGCTTCTACAAAGAGCCAGAGGGAAAATGAGTGAAAGTGTAGGGTTATAGTATGATGGATTTGGCGTTGAGCAGGGGTATTACTGGGTTAGTGGTTTCCTGAAGGTACACTAGCTTGGGAGTCCATTCGGTACCTCAAAATGTTATATTCCATATATCCAAAGCTCAATATACAGCCGCATTCCAATACGGGCTCACAGTCAGGCACCCTCTCCTTGATCCTCTCACACCTCCCCACGCCCCACCCCCGCCCCCCCTCTTCATGTTTTTTGACTTACAACTCCACCAATGCCTATTGTCCTCATCCCTCGCCGGATCAATTTCCGCGCAACGAATTCGGAAACTCCACGTCTTATACGGCCGTATTATGAAGTCATAGAAGAGTTCCCAGCCTCTGATGTTGTCGTGTTGTGGTACTTTCACTTTGGGCCTACACGGTACATCTGCTTTTCGCAGAAATGGCATTGAGGGCGATGGGAGTTGAAGAAGTCGTGTGAGTGGTATTTGTTGAAGCGGGGGAGGGCGTGGTGGAATTGGCAGAGGAAGCAGGGGTAGGAAGATGTAAAGGGTCTACCTGTTCTCTGGTCGGTTGGAGGGAGGCGTGTGGAGGAGAGGGAAAGGGTATTGGTGTTCTTTATGACCGGTAGAGGTACCAAATGTCGATATTGAGAATGATAGGCGATCTCAAAGAGTAGTCAGGACGGAGTTGAATTGCGATCTGAACTTGTGAGTGGCGACTTTTGATATAACGGTTGCGGCGAGGCTGTGCTGTTAAACTCCCATGCCTCATGAAACGTCAGCGGAGAATCCTACGCCAGGGTATGCGTATAGCTTTCCCACTACTGATATCTTCCCATGGAAACAGCGGTTGCTAGCCGCTGCAAAGGGCTCTGCATGAGTTTTCATGGTGCCCTCCTATTGCGACGCATCAACTCTCCTCTCATTGCTGGTTCCATCATCCCAGAATTCCACATCGCCATGTCCACCTAGATGGCCCCTCTTGACGAGCTGTCCCTTCTCCCGCATCAAGTCTTCGATCGTGAGAGACTTGTCCACGAATATTTTCAGATGATCGCTTATCAAATGGCGATTCTTGCAATCGGGACACGTGATCAATACTGTGCCCTTGTGATAGCCTTGTTTTGAAACATTGTGTGTAGAACGGTGCGAGCATGGCTTGCAGGTGAAGGTAAGCTCATAGGCGGGTGGCTTTTCCGAGGAGGCTTCAGTAGGAGCCTCGGGCGCGGTGGGCACTGAGGCGACAACCGTGGACGCGGAGCTTTGATGACGTACTTGTAGATTTCGTAGAGGGGAATTTTGGGGTGCGGTGATACTCTGGATTTTGGGCGCGATTTCGAGCTGTGGTTTGGGACCAAAGGGGTGGCCAGATGCGGCGAGCTGTGAGAAATGGCGGAGACGACATGGGTGGGCATGTGATCTACTGAGACACGGCCTTAGCTGCCTGAAGATGGCGCTGAGGGACTGTTCTGCTTTCATCCTGGGTAGATCAGGAAAGAGGGATTTGGTGAATGCGATTGATGATGGAAAGTTCAAATGTTTGGCTGAAAACAGTAAGAAAACGCGTCACGCGGGCGGGTAAACTTCGGCACCCAATTCTGGGGATCGTTTTGGGCCACCAGGAACGGCTCCAGTCCGCCTCACTTCACTTCAAACAAGCCATAGCTTGTACGACACTGCCTGTCTCACTCTCTAAATCTATCCTCGGAACAATCATGTCTTGCCGGCCACAATAGCCCCTTCCCATGCGCTCGAGACCTTAATGCCGCCGCCACCGTTGCGCCAAAAGAGCAACAATCCGATAAATACAAACACGTAGTGGACGTTGAACGGTGCCTGGCCCACGGCTGCTATTATGATGCACGCTGCGAGGGGTCGAAACAAGATACGGCCCCCTAGGCGGGTAAGTGAGCCACACAGTGAATTAATTCCATGATACAATTTGTTGAAATTGCTGTGCCCTTTGATCAAACACCCCATTTTCTTCGTCCCAAGCGTCCAACACACCCTCAGTCATACGCCAAACTCTACTGCAAGGCTTCATCACTATGGCTCCCTCGTTCCTAAAAATGAGAGCTGATAAGCTTGTTCCTGTACAGGGCGTAGGCAACGCCGAGGCCATTGACTTTGAAGCGAACTGGCAGAAACTCGCCGTATCCTTACGAAAGATACACACCAAGGAGGCGTCCGTACTATCCTTCGAAGAGCTCTATCGAAATGCATACAAGTTGGTTCTCAAGAAGAAAGGTGAAACACTCTATTACAAGGTCAAAGAGTTCGAGGAGAATTGGCTTGCAGGGGAGGTACAGCCGCGGATTTTGGAAGTGTTGTCCCCAAGCCTCATGTTCGCTGCTACAGGAGCTCAGACAGTTATCACAGTCAACGAAAAGAAGGCTGCTGGAGACAAGTTGCTGGGTGCTCTGAAAGAGGCATGGGAGGACCACAATCTTTGCATGAATATGACGACAGACGTTCTGATGTACATGGTGCGTGACCTAGTGTGTTTCAAGGATCCACGCCTCACAGCCCTTCGTACGCTAACGAGGTGACTTCTTAGGATCGTGTGTACTGTAAGGATTTCCGAAAACCCTCCATCTTCGCTGCATCCATGTCACAATTTCGTGAGCATGTCCTCAGGACACGGCTCCAACTCGACTCAGACCAAAGTATATCCCTAGCTGAGGTACTCAATTCTGTCATACTCGACCAAGTCCATATGGATCGAGAAGGAGACATAATCGACAGATCACTAATCAAATCGTGCATCTACATGCTGGAAGGCCTGTATGAGACAGAGGAAGAGGAAGAGTCATTGAAGCTGTACCTAACAAGCTTCGAACCCGCATTTATCAGGGCCAGCGAGGAGTTCTATTGCCATGAGGGTACTACTATGCTGCTTGACGCAGATGCTGGCACGTTCTGCAGACATGCCAAAAAACGAATCAGCGAGGAAGAAGATCGATGCCGGTCAACGCTGTCTCCACTAAGCCTAGCAAAGATCAAAATTGTGGTTGAAACGGAGCTAATTAAGAATCACTTGCGCGAAGTAATTGCGTTAGAGAACAGTGGTGTCAAGTACATGATCGACAATGACCGAGTTCACGAGCTCGGAATGATGTACGATCTTAGTGCTAGAGTCGACCCAAAAAAAGATGAGTTGCGCAAGGCTGTTCAGGCACGCGTTGTGGAACAGGGGACAGAAGTCAACAACGCTACCGATGCTGCGTTGAAAGCTCCACCCAGACCTTCAGCGCGAAACGGCGACAAGCCTGACGGGGAAGAGAAGACCGCGGAAAGAGAAAAGCCGATCAATCAGCAGACGGTCGCCGCGATTCAATGGGTTGACGACGTCCTCGCACTGAAAGGGAAATACGATACATTCCTAACCGAAGCCTTCCAAGATGATCAGGGTCTTCAAACGGCCTTGACCCGCAGCTTTACGGACTTCATCAACATTTTCGAGAGAAGCTCGGAATATCTGTCTTTGTTTTTCGATGAGAACATGAAGAAGGGTATCAAGGGAAAGACAGAGAACGAGGTGGATTCGCTTTTGGAGAAAGGTATTACACTTCTGCGTTACATCCAAGATAAGGACATGTTCGAACGCTACTACAAGAAGCATTTGTCACGACGGCTGCTCATGAAGCGTTCCATCAGCATGGACGCTGAACGGCAAATGATCTCGAAGATGAAACTGGAAGTCGGTAACACGTTCACGCAGAAAATTGAGGCTATGTTCAAGGATATGTCGGTCTCTGAGGATCTCACCGACAATTACAAGAAACACGTTTCTCAATTGGGAGACCGTGACCCAGCGCGGGCTGAGATCGACGTAAATATTTTGACGAGCACCATGTGGCCCCTGGAAGCCATGGCCACTGCCTACAACAAAAACGAGGACCAACCAAAGATTATCTTCCCCGCTCAAATCGAGAGGATTAGACAAGGCTTCGAGAAGTTCTATCTAGAGAAGCACAGCGGACGGCAACTTACCTGGCAAGCAAATATGGGTACAGCCGATCTGCGCGCCTACTTCCCCAATATGAAAGGCATGAAAAAGACACGAGAGATCAATGTATCCACGTATGCTATGGTGATTTTACTGCTGTTCAATGATCTGCCTCCCGGCCAAGCTCTGACATGCGAGGACATTCAAGCAAAGACCAACATACCCTGGAACGAGCTTACTCGAAACATACAATCGATGACAGTAGCTGTTCCAAAGAATCGCGTCTTAGTCAAGGAACCCATGACTAAGGACGTCAAACCCAGCGACAAGATCTTATTCAATGAGACCTTCTACAGCCCCTTCCAAAAATTTAAGATCAACACTATCATGAGCGGGAACAGGGTGGAGGACTCGATTGAGAGGTCGGAAACCGAAAAGAAGAACAATGATACTAGAGCAGGTGTCATTGAGGCTGCGATTGTCCGAATCATGAAGTAAGTGTTCTCTACGGAGCAATGTTCCCGAAGGACTTGGCTAACAGTAGAACTCTAGACAACGTAGAGATCTTGCTCACCAGAAGTTAATTGCCGAAGTCATTCAGCAACTAAACACTCGGTTCATGCCAGATGTTGGTATGGTGAAAAAGAGGATAGAGTCTCTGATCGAGCGAGAGTACTTGGAGAGAATTGAGGAGAGGGAGCCTCAAGCATATCGGTATCTGGCTTGAGAAATCGATGAGCTTTACGCATTATTTCAATGCATGCTGGGACGGTTTCGTCAAGCATTAGCGTGGAGTGTGGCGCAATTCAACGCATGCCTAGGGATACGGAGGGCCTTCACATCTCGGAGATTATTGGCGGCATTTTGCGTAGTCAGGTCATGTCTATGTTGAATTAAGCATAGCTCTCAGATAGCAACACAGCAATTCATGATATCCTCACGGCACCTTTGAGTCTGACGATTTACTGATATACTGACCCCTAAAGCTAGCCGCCAGAAGCCGTCGGAACGGCCCGTCTCTTTTTCCAGGAAGCGCTAAGCCTCCCCAGCTTCATCAGCACTTTCCTCCCTCCTCCACCTTCGCGTCTGACAGCAAGTGCAGGGAGAGGTGTGGGCGCTTGTAATTATCCTGCCACGCCTTTCGTTTCTTTGGTTCTTGTCACTCCTTTGAATTCTTGCCTTCTTGCCCAGCTGCGCTCCGCCTTGGACAGCCCCAGCCCAAGCGCAGAAATTTACTCACTAAGCTATGTGTATTTGACAATATCTGAACATATATCATAGCCAGAGCACAGCAGTGTGAGGATGGCTGAGCGCAACAGAGGCGCCAGTGCTGGAGGCAAAGCACCCGTTGCGACACCAAAGTCGCCGCCGCCAACGGTGCCTTCGTCCATGACTTCGCTGGAAGATGCGTTGAGTGGAGCTATTGGAGCGAGGTGAGCTAGCAACCAAGTCTTCTCGCCAACACCTAGTCCACCGGGTTACAAGCAGCAGCTACCCTAGGACTCTGATACCATTGGTGTTTTTCAGGGTGCTCTCAGTGCACTAACCACTTCACCGTAAACAGCGTCCGCATCCAAACCACCAACCCAACCCAGCGCGCAATCGAAGGCACAATCTTCACAGTCGACCTCTCCGCCAACATCCTCGTCACCGCGCAAGACAAGCCTCAAAACGGTATCACCTACCGCCTCATTCCCATCTGGAGCGTCAAAGACTTCCAGCTCACGAAACCCTCGGGCACCCCACTCAACTCTGCTGCCCTCCCACCAATCTCCTCCGACGCTATCATGGCACGCGCCCATGCAGCCCTTGCGAAAGAAAAAGAGAAGGCTGCAAAAATCAATTCTGATGTGCCGAAGGAGGCGCAAGAATTGTTTGTGGCGATTGGAAGGCAGTTGCCTACGAGGTGGAGTGGGAATGACATTGTGGTTATGGATCAGGTTATTGTGAAGGGGCCAGGGTATGGGAGTGGGGATTGTAGGGCGGCGAAGAATGTGGTGGCTGGGACGTTGGAGAGGGTCAAGAAGGTGGTGAGTCTACACGTTCCTATACATACAGTCCACATTTGAGGCGTGCGGTGGAGGGCTGACGTTTTAAATCTTTGACAGGTGGACAATGAGCGTAAGAAGCTCGCGCAGCGTGAGGGGAAGGGGCCGAAACCCGTCGTGCCTGTTGTGCCTGTTATCCCAGCGTTCAGTGGTGGGCAGCGGAAAGGGGGTTGAGCCACTTCTACGGCAACAAAGGCAGGGAATCTACCATATCTGTGGCATCAACTGGCATAGCGAGGAGGAAACAAAGCGTGCGTTCAGGGGTTCGAAGCCCTTGATCGAAGGTCAGAAATGGTCTAATACCAGGGAATAGTCTTCAAATGGATGAAGAGAATCAATGGAAGATTTACAAAACGTCTTTATGATGTCTGAGCAGTGCCTATACGGAGGATTCAGGGGATTGCTTCGAAGAGAACGACTTCTCAAAATCCTGGCGCGCAATTACTAATTTCAACGCTGACCTAGACAAATTTAACAGAATGTTCGAAGCTTCACCCATCCACTGCCTCCCTCGTCCTGATGCATCCAAAACCCCCACCCATTTTGCAGCCATTCCAGGGCCCAGGGCCGTCCTCGAGAGTCGAGAGACCTATGTGGGGTTCCTTGGGCCTCCCAAGCATCTCCTTGCGCAGCATGCCCATTCCGAAAACGTTCTTGAATGCACATGAGACATGCTCATTCTCCGGCGTGAATCTCGTGGATTGCTTTCTGCTAGATTGCAAAGAGGTTGTGTGGTTTAGGTAAGCCTTAGTCTTGGTCGTACGAGATAGTTTCCGGACGACCGGCGGGTTTTCTGGAAGTGTGCTTGTGTGGCGAATGATGTTATGACATGCACGACCTGTTTGAGAAAGGTCATCGCGATACTTGGGGGTCTTGGGGTACGAGAAGTCAGAAGCCAGAGGAGAAGAATGATGGCTTTTTAAGGGCGCGAGTCGTTGACTGAGGATAAGGGTGGTCAGGGAGAAGCCATGTCCAATTATTCCAGCTGATTTCGAGAGAGATGCGTTGGTTGGGCATAAAGCTATCACGGGTATCGAGCTTATGGGAAGAGAATGGTTGTGCGTCAAAAGGAGACGTACCCAGCACAATAGTATGCATGCTATGCAACCTAACTTAGCCCTTCATCTCCAAAATCATCCGCGATAGTATCTTCGCTCCTTGGTTCTTTCGTATCTTTCCCTCTAGCCTTCTCACTCCCCACGCACGCTGCTATCAACCCAAGCGCCACCTCCTTTCCCCTCAGCACATCTTCTGCACTCCATCCCCCTGGTACATGCAAAAAGATACAGGGCCTCTGTCCATCAGGATCTCGTCGCCAGTACTCCAGCATGCAAGCATAGTACGTGAAGTCACAGAGGTAATGACCTGCATTATTTGATGGACGGACGTCCTCACCAACAAGACCGGATTTCCACCGCCTCCATACATCCTCTGTATCGAAGCTTGTATGTAGTATTTCTGGGGACTTGTATACCTCTTTCCACAAGGTATCCCTTTCCAACGTCTTGCCTTCCACATCTTTTTTGTTATAGCCGTCTCGATGTGCGCAGGTCTCAAGGGTGAAGAATTTGCGGCCCGGGGCCATGCCGATGTTCAGGATCATGTCATAATTTGGTGTTTCCTTCGGAGGCTTAGCGGCGACATGCATATCGTCTGATGGGTTGTAGACTGTCTGAACATCAGGCGATATCTCTTTGGTACCATTTTGGGGAAAGACGAGCTTTGGGATGATCGCTCGAACGTAGCTGTAGGCGACGATGATAGGACTGGGATGGGTATGGATGTTTATCGGAGGGAGATTGGGGCGTTCGAGCCTGGTAGGAAGACTTCGGGCAACCAGGTAGGAGGGGTTGGTCGTGTGTTCTCCGAACGCCTGATGTTGCCTTATTAGCGCGGGGCAACAGAGGTCCGGACGGATAGCCGCACACCAAAGCCTGTCACGAGGATGTTGATCGCCTTCTCTCTGCTGTCAATCTCAGGCGCTAATGAGCCCATGGCAAAATCTGCAGCGATTTGTTGTCGTGGAGATTACGATCATGAGATACCTAGAGATTACGGACCGTAGCTCTTTTCAGCCGCTAAGCTCAACCAGATTCCCACTGTGGTTTAGAGATATCTCGATCAAATATCTCGAAAATCTATTTGGGTGATCCATTTGTCGATTTGTCCATCAGTCATGGATGGCTCAGAAGCTGAAAATGCATGCAACTGACGCTGCATGTATTTTTTGAGCTTGAAAGATGCGATCGTCTGGCTACCAGCCAGTAGATCACAATAAAAGAACCACTGAAATCAACCTCGTCGGCTAGGGTAGATGCTAGTAAGTATATCATTCGACATTGCAGATAATGCTGGCAAATGGCACCTGTCCCGACCGTATCTTGGCCAACAGATGCTCCCAGGGTCCGCAAGCAGCGTATTCGCACTGGCGTGAGTGCCTCGCCACTGAAAAGCCAGCGATAGTATAAAAAGATGCGGAGGTATGCAAAGAGGATTTCTAACCTGGTGAAATAGATTGCAATACCAACGTTAATCCGTCCAAAGACCTTTGGCATCACTCTATCATCTAGAAGCCAGCGCTTTCGATGTCTAGGGCTGTCCTGTACAAGATTTTGTTTCTCTTTGTATTCTTCATCGCTTTCTTCTTTGCTCTTCCTTGGAGCAATGTCGCCCAGCCAGAGCCGAGAAATTCATGTACGACCGTCCTTCCATCCCTGATGATACCAATATACTCCACAGCCCCAGCTTTGGTATCACAAACCTCAAAGATGTTCCTTGTAAGTCAGGAGCCAAGCCAGGACCTCTTTTGCGACTGTCTTTTGAGCTTCATGGTACCATGGGGCTCTACCAGTTGCCAGCTTGAACTCAGACTTCCCAATGGCTATCAGTCCGACTGGTTAGGACCCGGGGAGATGTACTTCTGGAACGTTGCTGAACCTTTTGACTCTTCATGCTGCTGGATCGACGCTCCAGATATCACGGATCTCTTTGGCTCCGTGATACTGCAAGCCAACATGAGCTATGCGATTGTCAATTCATTCTTGTGCGAAAGCCTTGTGAGCTTCCGCGTGGGTATGAATCGGTTTGGTGCGGCTGGTAGCTGCTCATTCGAACAAACGAAGTCCGAGGGACTTATTCTGACATATGGGTGCTGATATGTCATCAGACGTAAAAGGAAGCTAGGAACGGATCAAAGGCACGAAGACTGGCAGTTTGAGTCCGCTGTCGCATCGCATGCAGGTCGATTCTAGCAAATGCAGTGTGGTCACAGGCAACCGCACAGCCCAAAGACCACGGCCAAACAGCGATTTCCCGTAATGGCAATGCAACACAAACCCTTGCAAGCCCAACGAATGACCTGCAAACAGAGAGACTGAAGGAGATGAGGCGGCCATTGATAGCTTAGCTTGGGTAGCAACCATAACCCCACACTCGTAGCAAAAGTGATGTAACTGCATAAGTTTACCGTTAGGACTGGGGCTCGGGTCTCTAGCCGAGCGCTGTCATGGCTTGACCAGCTCATCATGCGAGTAGAGCAACCTGAGGCATCCTCTCATAGGTATTTATGCAGACACATGACTGCATGAGCGATGGGAACGCTATGTGGGTTTGACAGCAATCGCCGAGGGGTAGTGGAAAACGACGCGTTGGGAGCGCGTCAGGCGCGTCAGACGCGTCTCAGACCTGCTTTTAGCTTTCACTTTTTTTTGACAAAGCCCCGACTGGCCATGGTAGTGCTTGCTTCTTAGGAGCATGATCGTGTAGAGCAGCAGCCATGGTAAACATGAACGTAGTGTAAAACATACGTTAGAAGGACAAAAAGAGATCGTCAGGCTCAACTGCGGCTTCCTGTCTCTTTACCTGAGCTTGTGGTCGCGGTCGTTGCTACTGCTAGTGCTGGTGTAAATTCGCGGACCGGATATAAGCTGTTCAACATCGCCGATTGCAGAATTGGTGATGGTATAGGTGTAAAGAAGGAATCTCGATGTTTGAAGGTGGAATTTTCAAAATTCTGGTTCGCTTCCCACTAGTTCCTGAATTTCTACGCGTCGCGATCGCCGCTTAGTGGCTTGCAAAACACGCTAAGACGACCTGCCTCGACTCAGCATCCTCCACCCACCCTACTCAAACCACCTACCCCAACGAGCCCAAACCGTCTCATCCTCTATTGGCCGCCTGCGGCCATTTCTGCTACGTCTGTCGCGCTCCCTCCGCAACAGTCCGTGCCTTAGCTTAAGGACTACATTCGTCCATTGCTCACTACGCTCAATCCCCCACACTCTCAGCCGCTTAAAGCCACGACTACTGCTCGATTCTTCCACAGGAGACCGACAGTGCTCTTCAGTACTACGCCTGTTCAAATACTGCTCTTCGTCTGGTCTTTGGAGACAATCACATCGTGAAGAGACAACGCGGCGGCTTCATCTACCCGAAACTTTGAGAGACATTCCATCTCCGAAAGTGACCGTCGAACTGGCTTTTGCTACCATATCATACTACCGACCCTCTTTGCAACTCGTGGCTCAACCAGCTTGACTGACTACACTCTCACGCTGCCCCCACCCAATCCCGACTAGGGCGCCAGGTGTTTCGTCCGACCATGACCAAGACCGGCTACTCAACATAGGCAGCTCCTACCTTGCTTCTCACTCGAGACCACTCTGCGTCACACTCTGGTGTAAAGTAGTCCAATAACATCAGCCAGTTTCATTGCTAAGACACCCGCTTCTCAAGCGTCTCGTGTGCTTGCATACTCTAAAACGCTGGTTACTAGACCACACAAAGCGTACAGTCCGTCACCATGCCACGAACACGCCCACAACTTTCCATCACTCTCCCTCGCAACTTTACCTTTCACTACACAGAGGGTGAAGAACCGAAGACGCCTGAGCATGAGGTGCCCGTGTCGCTTCCTCCGTTACCACCTCGTGCAGCCACCAATGCTTATCGTATCAAGCGACGTGTGCGACCTAGTGTAACCTCCATCTTCCAGAGCGATAACGATATACCTATACCGACCATAGAAGCCCCTGCATCAACTGCACCAGCCAGAGCTGTATTCCAGCACAGAGCCACTGAGCCAGAAAGAGGATACCTTGCTCCTGTACTAGGTCCAAAATTCATGACTATGCCACGAACGCCATCCCCGCATCAGCGTCAGGTGGTTGAAGATTGGGATTGTACTTCTCAGGATATCGGACAGAGCATCACTCGTCCGATGTCTGCGTGCTCACTGCTCTCGGATTCTTCCGACGCCTCTAGCAATGGAAGCTTGATGTCCTACCCAGCTGGCGATGGTAGTTGTACCAGTCCAGAAGACGACGGCCCAGATCCATTCAAATTCGCTTCTATTAGAAAGGGCAAATCCAAGCATTGGGCGGCAATGGCTAGGAATGAGGTGCCGGAGGGCGACAATTTGTCGAGGGAAGCTCATGTCCGTTGGACATCAGAAATGGATAAGCACTTGTGGTCCACATATCATATATACCTGCAAGATCCCACAGTGACGCCGTTCAAGATGCTTCCTGGCGTTCCTCCGCCATTGGGAGTCTGCCACCGAGTAGTCAGAGAAGCGCGAAGGTCATGGCGAGGAGGAAAGCAGGCAGCTCGCAAGACATCCGAGCTGTTGAGCCCGTTCAGATCGAACGATGCCAGTACACCAGGTCACAGTGGTTTTCACGGATCACCAGATACTATACGAGCGATCCGCAGTGGCAGCAACACCCCAACTGGCACTGGATCAAGCGTTCCCAAAGCTCCTGTCTGGCCGAAATCTGGCGCCTCAACAAGAAGAAGACTGCGCTTTCTGTGTAAGCGCAAACCAAGCATTGCGCCTCACTACCAGCGTCTACTTCAGAGCCGAAGCCCATCTCCCTTCTCCTCATCTAGTCCACGCAGTTCCTCTCGCTCACAATCTCGCCTATCGCAAGTCACCAGTCCTTTGCAGCAGCAGTCTTCGCGTTTCAACACTCGCGACATTCAGCTTTCTCTAACGACAAGCACATCCGCTACCATGCAGCCCAGTGGCCCACTCGCTCAATTGGCGTCTGGCAGTGCGTCAGCGGCGAATACGCAACCCAACAACGAGTGGTTTAATGATCCCCCAGTGCCTTGGGCCTCACCTACCGCAATTCCATCGGACATCGGTGCAGCTGTGGCTATGGATGGAGCAGATGACCCAATGCAAATTCCCCAACTTGGTTCTCCTTTCGGTTACCACACATGGGGCCCAAGTCGATCTCGCCAACGCATACGTCCGAGTACATCAAGGATGCAGTCAAGTGATGCCGCGACGCTAGGACCATCACTGAGATCTCCACTACGTATGCATGATACCTTTCCTTATCCTGGTCCGTCTGGCGTCCAAAAGCGACGGGCTCGTCTTCAATTGGAGGACGAGCTTAGTCCTGGTGGCAGCAATAGGGAGCAGGATTTGCTAGATAGCCTCCTGAACAACCACAAGGAAGGTCGCCATCATCGCGTGCGAAGCCGTGGCTTCAGCCTTGGTGACGTCCAAACCGCTAACAATTTCGAAAACATGTTCACCCCACTCAACGATGACCAGATGCACACGCCTCCTACCAACACCACTGGCGCCTCGTCATCTGGGAGCGCTGAGCCAACAACTCCAACTCAGATCCGACGGCTAGCCTCGCCGTTCAATGGCATTGCTCCGAGACCAAATCGGGCTCGGCACATGGCTACTATGAGCCTGGATGCGTACGAACCATTCTCTTCGATCGGCGAAACCCTGGGACAGAGCATGGATATTAGTCCTCTCCCAACAACACCGACCCAGCGATAGGGACATCCCTCAAGGAACCTTACCAATCCGTTCTTTTCGCTCTCTTACAAAGGACCCGAGCTAAAAGGCAGTTATCCTGCAAGGCCTTGACCGAAGGTCCAACATACACTTCAAACCCACTTCTTACGCATTTACTTCACGACGTTCTACGATTATGAGTTTCTTTCTTCAGTGCCATTGGCACTGGCGCACTTCTACACATTTCTTACCATTCGAAACGAAGGCCTGTAATGGACGACATTTACCGGCAGATAGTTCCGCTTTTTACGACGATTCAGATGCGAAGTGGCTTTTTCAAAGAAGGGATCGATAGGATAGACCTTCATGGGGATGATGATGAATATCTGTTGATCAGGTTTACTTCATTCATGACAAGGATGATTTACTTCATTCAAATTGCGAATACGCAGAGTCATGATGCGGGATGTGATCTGCTTGTGGAAACAGGAGGCAAATGTAAGCTTGTATGTATGTACTAGATAAGTACATACTATCACACACTCCAGAAATGCAAGCATCAACTCCTCATAATCCAATGCACGTTTCATGCCTGTCCAAGCAAACGCCATCCAACGCAATGCCTCTCGTGACGCACAGAGTAAATTCAATGTAAAACACTTCCCCACAGCAACACTTTGCTACCGCCCCTTCCTCTCCCTAATCCTGTCCTCAAACCGTCTCAGCTGGGCCTTCAGGCCACCAT